>Ga0007796_10000122_pt1 | contig 20414 bp, 18 predicted proteins | sample CryBogmetaGMA0M_FD_60373 | JGI IMG/M metagenome (GOLD analysis project Ga0007796, IMG submission 60373) | Freshwater microbial communities from Crystal Bog, Wisconsin, USA - MA0M | ecosystem: Environmental > Aquatic > Freshwater > Lake | place: Crystal Bog, Wisconsin, USA | collected 2009-07-06 | reverse complement strand
TCCAATGGCAATACGAGTAAGTCCATGCACCCGCCTCTCCCATAAAACCAGAGAACTGGAGATTAGTGCCAAGCCATAGCAGTAGTGCAAGAACGACTATCTGTAAAAATAATGCAGCCCTAAAGCCCCATAAAGGCAGGCGCTCCCAATGCAATGCAATCAGTGCCGCAAATGCTGGCATTACAGGCAATAGATATCTACCAGAGCGTTGACTAGGTAGACTAAACACAATAAAGAATGCGGCAATAAGTAATAGCAGTAGCACTTGCTCTATATCTATAAAGCGGCGCTCACGCCAACATTGCAGCAAGGTAGAAATCAAGACAAAGAAAAATAAACCTGCATTAGCTAAGGTCGTTAAAAGCAATAGCCAAATACTGTCGCCGCCACTTATCAGATCTAATAGATAGCTAGAGTTGCGAGCGGTAAATTTACCGGCATTCTCACCAAGAACAAATTCTTTCCAAACCGCATCTGGGTTTGGATCAAAAGCAAACCATAAAGCAAATACCGCCAAGGCTAATATGCCGGTAATGAAGATCTTGTAAAGGTCATGTATCAACGTTTTAGGAATGCTCCACTCACGCCAGCGCCAATAGTAAAGGCCTAGAGCGAACGTAGCAGGAGCGATGTAGGCAAAAGATTTGGCAAATAAAGCAAGACCAAAACAAATGCCTGCTAATAATGGAAAAAAGAATTTCGATTCAAATGCGCCCCTACCCCAATACAAAAGTGCTAAGAATGGCAAACTAATCCAGAAAACTTCTGGGGGGTCTGCTAGGAAGGGACGTCCATATCGATAAGTAGCAAAAAAAGAAAGCCAAACTAAAGCAGCTAGTAAACCCGTTTGAGTTTTGCCACTAAAGCGACGCACTGCTAAAAATAAGAAAAATGCAGTCAGTACCGTATAAAGAACACTAGGCCAACGCAAATGGGCCAAAGACCATTGACTCGCCCAATTGGTACTAGCAATACCTTGCCAAAAAATGAGCGGTGGCTTCGTATTTTTAATCCCATCCATTTCTGACTGAAGGGGCAACCAATGACCCGCATCTGCAGTCATGCGAACAATATGCATATAGGGATATTCATCCCCATTTTTAGGTGCAAATCGGCTATCTAAGCCGTATAGATAGGTAAATACACCTAGAAGCAGTATTAAGAGAGCAGAACGGTAAGAAAATGATCCTCGCATACCTATAGTTTATAGGGCTTGCGGGAAGATCGGATAAAAGCAGAATATGTTTCTCTTTTTAGAATGAGCTTATGAAAAATGAATCTGAACTAAATTGCAGTTTTGTAGAGCTTCTTGATTAAGATATGCAGTAAGCTACTCGCATTAAATGACCCAGAAATAAACTAAATGGAGATAAACCCCATGCTAGCAAAGTATCTCAAACGCGCAATCCTAGCTGCGCTTTATATCGGTTTTAGCCATTGGAGCAGCATTGCCTTAGCCCAAAATGCTGAGGCCAGTAATCTATATAAACGTGGTCTCGCCGCTACTTGCGCTAATTGTCATGGTACTGACGGTAAAGGGGTCGTTGATGGTGGCATGCCATTGATCAACAACTTAACAAGCGAGCAAATGCTAACGCAATTAAAGGCCTTCAAATCTGGCGCTCGGGAAGGCACTATCATGCCGCAGTTAGCCAAAGGCTACTCTGACGAGCAACTGGTCACTATCGCCAATCAACTTGGCAATAAATAATAAGGAAGCCCATCATGGATCGTCGACACTTTATTGGTCATAGCGCAGCTGCGCTAGGTTTACTCGCAGGCTTCTCTGGACATGCTCGCGCCAATTTACAGAAAGCAGAAATACTCGTTATTGGTGGTGGCTATGGCGGTGCTACTGCAGCTAAATATCTTCGCCTGTTTTCAAATAACACAGCCAAAGTGACGCTGATTGAGCCAAATCCAACATTTATCTCTTGCCCACTCTCTAACCTAGTTGTCGGTGGGTCACGCACTTTAGCAGATCTCACTTCATCTTACGACAATCTGAGTAAGCGTCATGGCATCAAAATCATCAAAGATAGTGTTGCAAGTATTGATGCAGATAAAAAAACAGTCAAACTAGCCTCAGGTAAAACTTTGCGCTACGACAAGGTAGTTGTTTCACCAGGTATTACCTTGATGATGAATAGTATCGAGGGTCTAGCTCAAGCAAACAAAGATGGCGTTACCCTACAAGCATGGAAGGCTGGTCCTGAAACCGTTGCCCTTCACAAGCAGATGGCTGCCATGCGCGATGGTGGAACATTTGCTATCAGCATTCCAGAGGCGCCTTATCGTTGCCCTCCTGGCCCATATGAGCGCGCATGCCAAGTGGCTAACTATCTCAAACAAAATAAGCCTAAATCTAAGGTATTAATTTTGGATGCAAACCAGGATGTGACTTCAAAGGGTGCGCTATTTAAGAAAGTGTGGGCCGAGCAGTATCCTGGAATGATTGAATATTTACCAAAACACAATGTCACTGCTGTTGATGCAAAAACCAAGACAATCAAACTTGAAATACAAGACGATGTTAAGGCGGATGTCTTAAATCTTTTACCAGCTATGAGTGCTGGTGAGATTGCAGTAAAAACAGGCTTGGCTAATTCAAATGGACGCTGGGTCAATGTTAATTTTATTAACTTTGAATCTACTGCTCAAAAAGATATCTATGTTTTAGGGGACTCTATTCAAGTTGCCAATGCAATGCCAAAATCTGGGCATATGGCTAACCAACATGCCAAAGTAGCAGCGGCAGCCATTGTTGCTGAACTGAGTGGCTGGGAGGTCAATCCTGCGCCTGTGCTGACTAATACTTGCTACAGTTTTGTTAATGACCGGGAAGTAGTTCATGTGGCAAGTGTTCATCAATATATTGCTGCTGAAAAGACCTTTAAGCCTGTCCCAGGCTCTGGCGGAGTATCCCCAGCTCCATCTACTCTAGAGGGAGTGTATGCATGGGGATGGGCTCACAATATCTGGGCTGATAGCCTAGGGTAATCAAAGTTAAAGCCTTCAATAAAAAAGGGGCATTAGCCCCTTTTTTGTTTATTTACGCTAAATTGAGAAATATACTGAGACTAATATTTTAGACGACTGGGGATCCCATGGATATGACACCTAATTCACCGAAAGATGCATCTAAATTAGAAGCAAGGATTGAAAAGTGGACTGTGCCTTTTGGCAATCTATTCGTGTCCCTCTTTCATCGGATCGCTCTATTTGGAATCGGCGCTGCTACCGTATGGTCATCAGTAGCCGCTTTTATCGGCATGATCAACAAAGGATCTGCTTCGATTGAGGACTTACTTTTACTATTCATCTACTTAGAAATTGGCGCTATGGTTGGAATTTATTTCAAGACCAACCATATGCCAGTGCGCTTTTTGATCTATGTTGCAATTACAGCTGTCACCCGACTCATTATCGACTTGGTGAATACCAAACACGAAGCAGATTTGGCCATTCTATTTATGGGGTTGACTATTTTGATTCTGGCGATAGCAAATGCCGTAGTGCGTTATGCCTCTTTCAAATACCCTAGCAGATCTGCCGACAATGAATAACCGTTTTCCCCAGTGATTAATCTAGCTTAATCTTTGCTTTTTCTATTACGACCTTCCACCGGGCAATGTCTGAGAAATATAAGTCAGAGAACTGCTGAGTATTCATAGGGGCAATTTGAACTCCAGCCTTCTGAAAACGGTCTTTCATCTCTGGCGTTTCTAAGATTTTGAGAATGGAATTATTCAATTCCTTAATAATGCTTGGCGAAGTACCCGCTGGCACAAATACGCCCTGCCATAGGGACATCTCATAACCCTTGACGCCAGCTTCTTGAATCGTGATTAATTCAGGAGCGCCACTAAAACGGTTTTTACTAGTCACGGCCAATGCTCTTGCTTTATCACCCTTGTATAAAGGTAGGCCAACTGGCATTCCAGCAAAATAGAAGTCAATTTGTCCTCCAACTAAATCTGTAGCTGCAGGCGATCCACCTTTATAAGGAATATGAATCGCTTGCAAACCAGTCGTAGCTAAAAATAATTCACCTGCCATGTGATCTGAATTTCCAATTCCAGAAGAACCAAAACTCAATTTTCCAGGGTCTGCTTTGAGCATTGCAATGAGGTCTGCAACAGACTTAGCAGGAGAATTGTTATTCACAATCAAAATATGAGGGGTTGCTGCGACGCCAACAACAGGTAACAAGTCTTTTTGCCCATTAAATGGCAACCTTGGATTAGCGGCCACGTTAATTGCTAAGCCATTTTGTGCAAATAAAATGGTGTATCCATCTGGGGCGCTCTTGGCAACTGCATCAGCAGCCAAACTACCGGCGGCCCCGCCACGATTCTCAACAATTACGGGCTGCTTTAACGCAATACTGAGATCATTGGCGATCATTCTGCCAACAATGTCGGTAGAGCTACCTGGAGCATAGCCAATCATCATCTTAATTGGCTTATCAGGATAAGCAGCAAACGCCGAGCCCGTCACTACTGGAACCAGACCCGAAACTACTACCCCACTCATCACTATATTTTTAATCATTTTTCTAAACATATTGTCTCCTCCAGTAATGTTGTAAATACTTTATAAATTCAAAGTAGTAATGCCACATTCTTTAGCGCAAGCATTCAATGCGTCTAGTAACTCAGGTGCTACCGGAATACCTAAACGCGCTCTCTGGGCCATTGTCTTTGCAGCACCTTCTCCTGGTACTCGAATTTCTTTAACACCAGGTAAGGTTGCTGAATTTTTTAGATCATTCACTAAAGTAATCACTCTATTAATAAACTCTTCCGTATTTCCAAAAGCACTTGGGTCAACTGCAATGATGGTTTGTCCGGTATTGGTTACTAAATCATGATGTGCATTGAAATCAATCGTTCCTTTTCCGACAGCAGCATTATTCAGGGCACCTGCCAGCAAACCAATCATGACGGCTAAACCATAGCCCTTGTAAGCACCAATTGGCAATAAAGAACCCTCTGCCGCTTTTTTAGGATCGGTAATTGGCTTACCTTGGCGATCGATCATCCAGTCATCCGGTATTGATTCGCCCTTCTGTGCTGCAAGTTTTACTTTTCCATAAGCGGCTACGGTAGTCGCTATATCTAAGAGTACTATGGGGCCAGCTCCAGCAGGTACAGCAATGGCAATGGGGTTCGTTGATAACAATAAATCAATACCGCCCCAAGGAGCCATATGATTGGCATTGCCCACAGCCATATAGATTCCAATATAGCCTTGCTCCGCTAATTTACGAACGTACACGGATGCGGCGCCTGAATGATTGCCATAATGGCTACCAATCCAGCAGACGCTGTGTTGTTTCACTTTCTCGATAGCAAGCTCAACTGCCCTGTTCATCACTAGATGACCTAAAGCATTATCACCATTGATGAGTGCAGTGGCGCCTTGCTCTCGCTCAATGTGGATATTGGGATTGAGATTAAAACCTCCAGCCTGCATTCTCTTCAAATATGCAGGTAGACGAAAAATACCGTGTCCATCAGCGCCAACTAAATCCGATTGCACCATGAGATTGGCAACCATATCTGCATCTATGGCGGGAACCTTTTGTGATTGAAGCGCTTTCGATATAAAAGCAATAGCATCGGCGATGGCAAGATATTTCATAGTGCCTTAGGCCTCTGAGATCGGCTTAAATACCATGCAGCACTCATGAGAACAATCGCTCTATCAATTTAGGAGAGTCCAAACAGTTTTTTTCCAGCGACTGGAAGGCGTGCCTTCAAGATATCGCCAGATAAAGATTCAGTGATGTAAAGATCTTTTCCATCTGCGCCACCGAAACAAAGATTGGCTAAATGATGATGATGTGGGTTTTCTGAGTAAATCAAATGGGTTGGGAGCATATTGCTATCAAATCTCCAGATACCAATACCTAAATGACATACTAACAAGCCATTTTCTGAATCCATTTCAATGCCATCAGGTCCTGCCACCCCACCAGTAAGCTGAATAGCAACTCCAGTTTTTGATACTGAGCCATCTGCCATCAATGGCAATCTCCAGATTTGTTGGGACCGTGTAGCAGCTACGAAGACATGCTTTTCTTGTGTATTTAAGGTAATACCATTAGGGCTTGGAACATTGAGTGCTAAGCGGTCAAGCTGGCCATTGGCACGTAATCTAAAGACACGACCGGTTGGATCTGCAATACCAGTTTGTCCTTGGTCTGTGAAATAAAGATCGCCATTAGAAGCAAAATGTAGATCGTTCAAGCCTTTAAAGTTTTCGCTATACATGGAACCCAAGATGGTTTCCATTTTCCCAGTCTTTGGATCTAAGGCAATTAAACCTGCTTTGTAGTCGCAAATAAATGCCCGACCATCCTTATGAAACTTTAAGCCATTTGGCCATCCATCGTACTGCGTAATTAATTCCCAGTTACCCTTAGTGTCGATACGAAAAACACGGCCAAATGGAATATCGACAAACCATAAATTACCCTCACGATCGAAAGAGGGTCCTTCTAGAAAGCACTCGACTTCAGCCCCCTGGCGATTTGGATCAGACCAGCCCGTGCGAGATTTTTTTCTAAATTTTTCTGGCATCGTAGCAAAAACTTCTGTTTTTATTTTCTCCACCGGCTGGAATGGGTTATGCATAGTCATGTAGGGGTTTCCTTAAATAAGTCATACAGATAGGTTATTTTTAATAAACTATTAAACCATAAAGAATGATAATCTTAAGCGCTTATTAATCAGAATCAATCTTAGTAAATTAACTACTTAACCGGATAGGTTTAAAAATATGAAATCTGTAGCCGTTATTGGAACCGGAATCATGGGGGCTGGTATTGCAGCTGGCTTTATTGCCCAAAATATTCCGGTAGTTATTCTAGGCAGAAGTAAAGAAAAATCCGATGCTTGTTTAGATAAGTCCATCACTCTTGCAAAGAAAATTGGTATGACGGGAGTCAATGCAACTAAGTCTGATTCCGATATTCAGCAGCTGCAATCGATTGGCATATTAGAAGAGTGGCAAGACTGGAATCAATGCTGTTGGGTTATAGAAACAGTGGCCGAGAATTTGGAGCTCAAGCAAAAAGTATTTCAATATCTCGATCAAGTTGTGCCGATTGACATTCCTATTGGTAGTAATAGCTCTGGATTTCCGATTAGCAAAATTTCTGAAGGACTAAAGTCAGCAAAGCGTATGATGGGCGCTCACTACTTTATGCCAGCTGAGGTAGTTCCTTTGGTTGAAATTGTAATGGGCCAAAAGACTGAGCTCAAATATGCTGAACAAGCCTGTGAGCTCTACAGGGTGATTAATAAGAAGCCAGTACTGGTTAAAAAAGATATTCCGGGATTTTTGGCTAATCGGATTCAGCATGCCCTTATGAGAGAAGCACTTTCTTTGGTGCAAGAAGGAATTGCCAGCCCACAAGATATTGACGATGCAGTGAGGTATAGCTTTGGCTTTCGTTATGCTGCAGTTGGTCCAATGACCCAAAAAGAAATTTCAGGATGGGATGGGATGGCTAATGCTGCTAAAGAGATTTATCCATCTCTCTCCAATATCACCGCTCTACCTCCAAAAGTAGTGCAACTGATGGCAGAAGGCAAGACAGGCATGAAAGCGGGAGAAGGCTTTAGAAAGTGGACCCCGGAAGAAATCAAAACGGTCTCGGATTCTTACTCACGTAGACTGAAAGCCGCTTTTGACGTTCTCAATATGAAATGATCAAACTAGCTAATAGGCGATTGGTGCTTCTTCAAATTGATAAGGCTGAGTGCCTCTATTTAAACAGTTGCGTACATAATCGATGCTAGTGCGTAAGGTGTAGTATTCACCAGCTAAGCTTCGAGAAACTTGAATATTTAAAGCCTGATACTCCAGTAAATTGAGTCTTTTTAAGTATTCATCACGACGACTTAAATCAAAATCAGTAAGCAACTCTTGCTCAAAGCTCTTCAAATTCGCATACAAACGATTAATTTTATTTCGCATCCGCCTAGCTCTAAACCCTGGTAAAGCTTGCAATAGTGGATAAGAAATAATTAAAAATGGTAGAACGATAAATACAATATGGTTTATTAATTCTGCAAACCAAAATGGTAAATATGAAAGCATGGTAACCAAGAATGGGTTGCTATTGTTTTCATAATGAAGTGCTACAGGACTTTCCGGCAGCATCGTATTTTTAAATGATGGAAACTCTCTACGATTGGCAAAGAAACTGGTTTTTCCATTAATTTCGCTTGCTGCCTCGAGAAATAGAAATTGAATGGCTGGATGCATGCGGTCATCAATGAGAAGATTAGTCGTTGTGGAAAGAAGTTTTATATTTGCGCTTGGAAAATTACGCTTCAAATCAAATGCTCCTTCAGGCACTTCAAGTATGCTTAGATACGGAATCAGCTTGACATAAGCCTCGGCTCGCCCAAATGTGCCAAGGTGCAGATTAGGATCTTTCAATAAGGCCTGCACATTTGGGGAATAGAAAGCGTCAACCATAAAAATGCCGTCAATCTCTCCATTCTGAATAGCCTTAATAGCTTGCTCTCCCGGAAGATTGACAAAGAGCGGTCCCGGTTCGTAACCAGACAGCTTTAAAATTTTTGTAGCCTGTGCGTGCGTACCACTTCCCTCAACTCCAATAGAGATTTTTTTACTTAAAAAATACTTGATTCGACTGTCACCGCTGTGAAAATCTTTTTCCTTGAGTTCTGGCCCTCGATAGAAAAACCAAATGGGGTCATAGGCAATAACGCCTAGAGAATGAATACCTTTCACATTATTAGTGGATACAATTCCTGCCTGAACAAATGCTGCTCGCAAAGGATCACGACGATCTACTAAACGATCAATATTTTCTTGTGCCCCATTTGTAGTGACTAACTCTAAGGTAATGCCTTTTTTAGCAAAAAATTCTGCGTACTGCTTACCCAACATTTCACTTGAGCTGCCTGGAGCACCCGTTGCCATAATGACGTGCCGTGGAGGCGGTGGGTCTACATATATACCGATTCCGATGATGATCAGCAGAAGCAAAACCAAAATCATCCAGGTTTCTTGTAAAAACTGAATGAAGTCTACCCACCTCTCCTGAACACTTTCAGAGAGACCTAGAAAGGTTTCTGTAACCTTCTCTTTAAAGCTTCCCATGCCCTACCAATCTGCGAAAATAGCAAAATCCAATGATAATGTGCTTATTGTCTATCTACTAAAGAAAAGCCTGAAATACATGTTTGAACTCCGAAAATCCCAAGATAGAGGCTACGCAGACCATGGCTGGCTTAAAAGCTTCCATTCCTTTTCCTTTGCCGGATACCACGACCCTAAATTTATGGGCTGGGGGAACCTTCGGGTAATCAACGATGACCAGATTGCGCCTGGGATGGGGTTTGGAAAACACAGTCATCGCAATATGGAAATCGTCACTTATGTCCTGAAAGGCGAATTGGCTCATGAGGATAGTATTGGCAATGTCAAAGGTATTCCGCCGGGAGATGTTCAACGCATGAGTGCTGGCACTGGAGTCGCTCATAGCGAATTTAATCACGCTAAAGATCAAACAACCCACTTATTGCAAATTTGGATCGAGCCCAATGTTTTGGAAATTGAACCTAGTTACGAGCAAAAGACAATTCCATCCTCTGACAAACAAGGCAAACTTTTCTTAATTGCCTCCCCTGAGGGCAAAGATGGTGCCGTAAAAATTCACGCAGATGCAAAGATGTATGCAGGCACCTTTGATGGCTCGCAATCAGAAACATTCAATTTAGATCCAAAGCGTAAAGCCTATCTTCATCTTATCTGCGGATCATTAACGGTGAATGGTCAAAAACTGCTTGGCGGAGATGCACTGCTCATTGAAAATGAATCGTCCTTAGAAATAGCTAATGGCATAGATGCAGAAGTGCTATTTTTTGACCTAAGTCATTAATTAAAGCTCATTCTAGATTTACGATAAACCCATTACAAAAAGCGCAATAAGATTATGATTGAAACCTCTGGAAAAAAATTAGTAGGTCCTATTATTCGTCTGCATCCAAGCGACAATGTCGTAGTTGCTCGCATCGATATTGGAATTGGCACAGAAGTGCCCAGCGAGCATTTCACGAGCCGCAGCCAAGTTCCCGCAGGCTACAAAATTGCCGCCAAGAAAATTCTCAAAGGTGAGCCTATTCTGAAGTACAACGTGACCGTCGGTTTCGCAAATACCGATATCGAAGCAGGCACGATGGTTCATAGTCACAACACCGAGTTTCGAGAATTTGATCGTGATTATGCTTACGCCAGTGAATTTAAAGCCACTCAAATGTTGCCAGAATCAGAACGGGCAACATTTCAAGGTTATGTAAGGCCAAATGGCAAGGTTGGCACACGGAACTTTATTGGAATTTTATCAACTGTCAATTGCTCTGCAACGGTAGTAAATAAGATTGCTGACTGGTTTACACCTGAGAGATTAAAAGATTTTCCAAATGTAGATGGTGTAGTAGCTTTTAGCCATGACATCGGCTGCGGCATGGAAATGAGTGGTGAGCCAATGGAGCTGCTGCGTCGTACGATGGCTGGCTATGCTCGGCACCCTAACCTTGCTGCGGCACTCATTGTTGGCCTTGGCTGTGAGCGCAATCAATTAAAAGGACTAATGGAGCAAGAAGATTTAACTGTTGGCACGAACTTGCATACCTTCATCATGCAAGAGACTGGTGGCACGCGCAAAACGATTGAAGCGGGTATCGAGGCAGTAAAAGCACTATTACCAGCAGCAAATGAAGCTAAACGACAGACAGTATCTGCCAGTCATCTCTGTGTTGGTTTGCAATGTGGTGGATCGGATGGGTTTTCCTCAATTACTGCAAATCCAGCATTAGGTGCAGCTATTGATATATTGTCGCGCCATGGCGGCACTGGTATTTTGTCAGAAACACCTGAAATCTATGGCGTAGAACATACCCTCACCCGCCGTGCAGCAAGTCAATCTATTGGTGAAAAACTGATTAAACGGATTCGTTGGTGGAAAGACGAATATTCTGTTGGTAGAGATGTGCAAATTAATGGTCAAGTAAGCCCAGGCAATCAAATTGGGGGGCTTGCTAATATCTTTGAGAAATCCTTGGGTTCTTCTATGAAAGGTGGTACTGGGCCACTCATGGAGGTTTATAAATATGCCGAGCCGGTGACTGCCAAGGGCTTTGTCTTTATGGATACGCCTGGCTTTGATCCAGTTTCAGCCACGGGACAAATTGCAGGCGGGGCAAATTTAATTGCCTTTACCACCGGTCGTGGATCCATGTTTGGCTCTAAGCCTGCCCCCTGTATCAAACTAGCTACAAACACCCCTATGTATCTGCGACTTACAGAGGATATGGATATCAACTGTGGGGAGATTTTAGATGGTACTGTCTCTGTCCAAGAGATGGGGCAGCGCATATTCGAGCTTTTCCTACGCACTGCCTCTGGAGAGTCTTCAAAAAGCGAACTTCTGGGCCTAGGGGACTATGAGTTCGTCCCATGGCAAATCGGGGTGATGAGCTAATTGGAATGTAGAATTCATTATTAGCTCAGTAATGATGAATGCATGAGGATTAATACAGGCTTATGAAATTTAGGGATTACTACGAAGCGCTCGGCGTTGCCCGAGGCGCTAGCGAGGCGGAAATTAAAGCGGCTTACCGCAAGCTAGCTCGCAAATATCATCCAGACGTGAATAAAGAAGCTGGTGCCGAAGAACAATTCAAAGAAATTGGCGAAGCCTACGCTGTATTAAAAGATACAGAAAAACGCGCTGCATATGATCGATTTGGCGCCAATTGGAAAAACGGTCAAGACTTTACTCCCCCACCAAATTGGAATGAAGGATTTGAATACGCTGATAGTAGTTTTGGTGGTGGTCATCCTGGTTATGGTGGCGGCTTCGAAGGTGATCAAAGTGAATTCTTTGAATCGCTCTTTGGTAGAGGTAAGCATCGTCAAGGTGGTAGAGGTGGGCAATCTCGCCAGGGCATGAACTTTAAAGGGCAAGATCATCACGCTAAAATTTTGATCGATCTTGCCGATGCTTATAACGGTGCCAAGCGTACGATTTCCTTGCATATGCCAACGCAAGATGCAACTGGGCACGTTAGTACCCAAGAGCGCAAGTTAGATGTCAGTATTCCAAAGGGCATTAAAGCAGGACAAAATCTCCGTCTTACAGGTCAAGGTGGACCTGGCATAGGTGAAGGCCCTGCTGGTGACCTTTATTTAGAAATTGATTTTCATCCAAATCCCATTTACCGAATTGATGGAAAAGATATCTTCATCGACATTCCGCTTGCGCCATGGGAAGCTGCACTAGGAACTACCGTAAATGTCCCTACCCCAGCAGGCTCAACTTTGGAATTAAAGATTCCGGCAGGTACTATTGCAGGGCGCAAGATGCGACTCAAAGGTAAAGGTATTCCCAGTGCTGAAGCCGGCGATCTCTATGTTGTTCCGACGATTGTTCTACCACCCGCAAATACAGATGCACAAAAAGAGGCTTATCAGAACTTTGAGAAAGCTTTTGATTTCAACCCTAGAACTCACTTGAAGGGATGATGGCTATGGCTAATATCAAAACTACTTGGATTGAAGCTAGCGTAGTAGAGAACGAAGTACACATGAGCATTGTTGAGCTCTCACATGCTTCTCGTACACCTCAAGAGCTGATTATGTCCTGGGTTTCCGAGGGCGTCTTGAGCCCTGTTGGCTCATCCCCCCAAGATTGGCGCTTTAGTGGCGACTCTCTCAAGCGAGCTAAGACTGCAGCGCATCTCACCCATGATCTTGAATTAAATGTATCGGGTGTTGCGCTAGCACTCGATCTATTAGATGAAATCGCCCAACTGCGCGCTCGCTTACAACGCGAACTTTAATAGCCCTCAAGTTCCAGAACGGCTTAAAAGCAGCTCCCAGCGTTGTAGCTTTTGATCTAGCAAACCAGTAATCTCTGTTAACCGGGCTTGCATGCTTGTAGCTAGCTCAGGCTCATTCTTATAGAGGTCTGGATTACTCATTGCAATCCCAATATCAGCCTGCTCTGTTTCGAGTTCCTCAATTTGCAATGGTAAGCCCTCAAGTTCTTGACGTTCCTTACCGTTGAGCTTTTGCACCCCACTCTTTACTTCTGGCTTGGTCTGCGACGTAGGCGGTACTTTCACTGCCACTTTAGTGACTGGTTTCTCAGAGGCATTAGCAGCTCGAATCTTGTCGGAGCGGGCTTTTTGAATCTTCCAATCCTCATAGCCACCTTCATACTCACGCCAAAATCCATCGCCTTCATTGGCAATAATACTAGTTACTACATTATCCAAGAAATACCGATCGTGACTAACCAAGAAAACCGTTCCCTTGTAATCTTGAAGTAACTGCTCTAATAAATCTAAAGTATCAATATCCAAATCATTCGTTGGCTCATCCAACACTAAGACATTTGCTGGTCTTGCAAATAGACGCGCTAGTAGTAATCGATTGCGCTCCCCACCAGACAATGTGCTTACTGGAGAATTCGTGCGCTCGGGTGCAAATAAGAAATCACTCAAATAACTCTTGACATGCTTCTTGTTACCATTGATCTCAACCCACTCGCTACCAGGGCTAATGTAATCTTCAAGCGAGGCATTAAGGTCTAAGCCTTCACGCATTTGATCAAAATAAGCTACCTCGATGCGAGTGCCCATAGTGGCAGTACCTGAGTCTGGTGCAATCGTTCCTAGAATGAGTTTGAGTAAGGTGGTCTTGCCTGAACCATTAGGGCCTAATAGCCCCACTTTATCTCCACGCAAAATCGTTGCCGTAAAGTCTTCAACAATCGGCCTATCGTATGCTTTACTCACATTCTGTAGGTCGGCCACTATCTTACCGCTACGATCACCAGCAGAGACGGCTAACTTAACCTGGCCTATAGCATCTCTGCGCTCAGCACGACTAGTGCGGAGATTTTCTAAACGGGCGATTCGGGCAACGCTTCTGGTCCGACGTGCTTCAACCCCTTTACGAATCCAAACCTCTTCTTGCGCCAATAATTTATCAGCTCGAGCATTGGCCAAAGATTCTGCATTAAGCTCCTGATCTTTAAGCACTTCATATTGTGTAAAGTTCCCAGGATAAGTTCGCAAGATACCGCGATCGAGCTCTACAATTTGTGTGCAAACATTATCTAAAAAGGCACGATCATGTGTAACCAAAATAACGGAGCCTTGGTATTCCTTTAAAAGCTCTTCTAGCCAGGCAATCGAATCCAAATCTAAATGATTGGTTGGCTCATCAAGTAGCAGTACATCTGGCATCTCCACTAAGGCACGGGCAAGCGCCACCCGTTTTTTAGTACCGCCAGATAAAGTACTGATCTTGAGATCTGCCTCTAAATGGAGGCGATCTAGTGTTTCGTAAACGCGTTGTTCCCAATTCCAACCACTTAAGGCCTCTAATTGAGATTGGACTTCGTCTAGGCGGTGATGGGATGCATCATCCCACTCACCCACGCTGAGGGCCTCATATTCCTCACGCAGCGCTTTGGCCTGAGATACGCCCTTAGAGACAGCATCAAATACAGTTTCTTCAGCTTCAAAAATAGGCTCCTGGGGAACATAGGCGATTCGTAAGCCCTGCTGATACTGCAAGAGTCCATCATCCATTTTTTCAATGCCGGCCAAGATCTTCAAGAGCGAAGATTTGCCAGTGCCATTGCGGCCGATTAAGCCAACACGCTCACCAGATTCCAGTGAAAAAGCAGTGTTTGCGAGGAGGTCAACGTGGCCGAAAGCCAGTTTTGCATCAGTAAGTACGATTAAAGCCATGGCGACATTATCGCCACTTCTTCAAAAGAGGGAATATTTCCGTAGATTGCCAAAAAAATAGAGCCCTTAAAGGGCTCTATCGCAAGTAACAAGAACTGAATTCTTAGAACTTGTAAGTCACGCCTATAGCAGGCATAAATGGGTTTAATGTTAATTTGCCTAAATTATTATTGCCTTGCACTGTCGTCACATTGGTACTCATAGTGGCATATTTAAGGTCAAGATTCATACCCCAGTTTTTATCAAACATATAGTCAGTACCAACTTGCGCTACAAATCCAACGCTGTTTTGATCAACCTGCACACTATTGCCAAGACCTGGGAAGTTTTGACGATTACCAAAAATGGTGTAGTTCACACCAGCGCCAACATAAGGCTTAAAAGCACCCAAGTCAGTAAAGTGATATTGAACTAAAAGCGATGGTGGTAATGCAGAAATCTTACCGACATTCGTATTTCCAGGGCCGGCTGTAATATTTACTTGCTGCGGCCAAGTTAACACCAATTCAGCTGCAATGTTCTTAGTGAAAAAGTAAGAGATATCAAACTCAGGGATCAACTGGTTTTTGGCCTTCACATTTGCAGTGGAGACGGTATCGGTTTGGCCATTTTGCCAGAGCAGATCAACCGCACGAACACGCAACATCCATGGATTCTCTTCTGCAGCTTGCGCATATGCCACTATTGGCGCTAAGGAGGCTATTGCGGCCATTGCCGCTAGTAGTGATTTAAGACGCATGATGAATCCTCTTTCTGTTATCAATCTTGATAGGAGTATTTTCAAATTGATACAGATCAGATAATTTGATGTAAATCAAATTGAGTACTACAGAGAATTTTTTATTGGTTGAAAAGCAACACTGTTTGCCTGCTTCTTTGATCTAGATCAAATGGCAGCGGATTTACCCTAATGCAAAGGTTTAAAGAACCTTAGAGTAAGTTCCTTTTGCTTGCGACTCTTGGAGATGTCGATCAAAAGTCATGGCTACACGTCTTGCCAACAAACGCCCCTTGATAGGCACTTTCATAGTATTGCCGTGCCACTCTAAAAGGCCTGCTTCCTCTAGAGTCTTAAGATCCTCTATCTCACTCTTGAAATAGCCCGAGAAATCAATTTGGTGTTCTTTAGCAAACATTTCTGTATTAAGTAAAAATTGGCACATCAACTCACCAATGAGTTCACGACGTAATAAATCATCTTGATCTAATTGCAAACCACGCAATACTGGAAGATGCCCTGCATCTAAAGTTGCATAGTATTCATCTAAGGTACGTACGTTTTGTGAATAACAATCATCCACCTTACCGATCGAAGAAATACCAAATGCTAAGAGATCACACTCCGCCTGAGTGGAGTATCCCTGAAAGTTACGATGGAGCCGTCCCTCTTTTTGAGCAATTGCTAACTCATCGTCTGGTTTTGCAAAATGGTCCATTCCAATAAAAATATAGCCCGCTTCTATAAGGCGTTCGATAGTATTAGAAAGAATATTTAATTTATCAGTTGCAAGCGGAAGATCTGCCTCAGAAATTCGACGCTGAGGTTTGAAGATATGTGGCAAATGCGCATAGTTATAAACCGATATACGGTCAGGATTCATGGCGATTACCACATTCACCGTTTCCTTAAAGGTTTCTGGGGTTTGCTTCGGCAGCCCATAGATCAAATCTACGCTGCTAGATTTAAAGCCGTATTTTCTGGACCAATCCATTACCGCTTGAGTTTCTTCAATTGTTTGGACTCTATGGACAGCTTCCTGAACTGCAAGGTTAAAGTCTTGAACGCCAAGACTAATCCGATTAAAACCGAGCTCAGCTAAAAGAGCGATATCTTTTTCAGTAACTCTTCTTGGATCTATCTCAATAGAGTATTCACCGTTGGGCAACAGGTCAAAATACTCACGCGTGTAATGCATCAACTCTGTCATTTCATCATGAGAAAGAAATGTAGGGGTGCCCCCTCCCCAGTGAAGCTGTGTAATAGGAATTCTTTTGTTTGCGCCCATTGCCCCAAAAGCCATGGTCATTTCTTTAGCTAGGTATTTAATGTATTTGGCACTTCTTCCATGATCCTTTGTGATGATCTTGTTACAGCCACAGTAGTAACAAATATTCGGACAAAACGGCAAATGAAAATATAGCGACAAAGGCTCATTGGCTTTTGCAACCCGTTTTAGCGCTGCTAAATAATCCTTCTCTGAAAATCCATCATGAAAACGGTCAGCACTTGGGTAAGAGGTATACCGTGGGCCGTTGATATCAAATTTTTGCAACAGCTCTGGGTTAAATAAGACTTCTTTTTCTTCTGCCGGACCATCGGTTACTGCAATATTCATAAATGGCTTTTTTAATTGATGCGTAACTTAATTTGATAAGTAATCTAGGGCAAGTGCTTCTGCCACTTTAATCCCATCTACTCCTGCAGACAAGATGCCGCCTGCATACCCGGCTCCCTCGCCTGCTGGATAAAGCCCTTTAATATTTAAACTCTGAAAGTTTGGGCCACGTGTAATACGCAAAGGCGAGGAAGTTCTGGTTTCAACGCCTGTTAAAACAGCATCCTTCATAGAAAAGCCTTTAATCTGCTTTTCAAAGGCTGGCAAAGCTTCGCGTATCGCTTCAATGGCATAGGCCGGCAAACTGTCTGCTAAGTCAGTTAAATGTACGCCTGGCTTATATGATGGCAGCACACTACCAAATTGTGTTGAGGCCTTACCTTCTAAAAAATCTCCCACTAACTGCCCCGGTGCCTCATATGTTCCACCACCTAACTCAAAGGCCTTCGCTTCAATGGCGCGTTGGAACTCTATTCCGGCCATTGGTCCACCAGGATAGTCATCTGGAGTAATACCAACCACAATACCGGCATTGGCATTTCGTTCATTGCGTGAGTATTGACTCATTCCATTAGTTACTAAACGATTAGGCTCTGAAGCCGCAGCTACTACGGTACCTCCAGGGCACATACAGAAGCTATAGACTGAGCGGCCATTTTTAGCGTGATGCACTAATTTGTAATCAGCCGCGCCAATGAGTTCATTGCCAGCATGAGGACCTAAACGTGCCTTATCAATCAAGGATTGTGGATGTTCAATCCGAAAGCCCACTGAGAATGGCTTGGCTTCCATAAATACTCCCGCATCATGCAGAGCCTGGAAGGTATCGCGAGCACTATGTCCAAGAGCCAAAATCACATGGTCTGCAGGTAAGTCATCCTGGCCTTCAATTTTGACACCAGTAATTTGTTCGTTTTGGATATCAAATCCGATCACTTTCTGTGAAAAACGAATCTCACCACCAAGCTCAATAATTTCTTGACGCATTTTTTCTACTACACCCACTAAACGGAAAGTTCCGATGTGGGGCTTTGCCACATACCGAATTTCTGCAGGCGCACCCGCCTTGACAAACTCTTGAATGACTTTACGGCCATAAAACTTAGGGTCTTTAATCTGGCTATATAACTTGCCATCTGAAAATGTTCCGGCCCCACCTTCACCAAATTGCACATTAGATTCAGGATTCAAGATATTTTTACGCCATAAACCCCAGGTATCTTGGGTGCGCTCACGAACCTTTTTGCCACGCTCAAGTACGATTGGCTTAAAACCCATCTGCGCCAAAACTAGCGCAGCAAAGATTCCGCAGGGGCCAAACCCAATCACTACTGGTCGCAATGCTTTGCCATTTGCAATTGACTCCGGAGCTTTAGCAAGAAAATGATAGCTAGTGTCTGGCGAAACCCGGACGTGTATATCGCCATCAAACTTTTTTAGTAGCTCTTCTTCATTTTTAACTGAAAGATCTACCGTGTAAATAAAAGAGAGAGCGACATTTTTTCTGGCATCGTAGCTACGCTTAAAGACTTCAAAACTGATCAGATCTTTTGAAGCTAAATGAAGACGTTTACAAATTGCCACTTCCACAGCTTCTGGAGCATGGTCGATAGGTAGGCGCAGTTCAGTAATCCGGATCATGGGGTTATACGATACACAGTAATTTGATGCTTTTTGCTAAGTATTTGAAGCTTATAAGGGCAAATAATACTGGTTAAGACTAGCTAATGGTGTTGTCAGGCGATAATGTTGCATGGCTCTACGCGCAACTATCCACAAAGCTGACCTTCACGTCGCAGACTCTGACCGTCATTACTACGGTAGCCACTCACTCACTATTGCAAAGCACCCTTCAGAGACTGAAGAGCGCATGATGGTTAGGCTAATTGCCTTTGCTTTGCAGGCCAATGAGGATTTGGTTTTTACCAAAGGCTTAAGTGATACAGATGAGCCGGATCTATGGATTAAGGATCTCACTGATGCCATTAACTTATGGATAGAGATTGGTCAACCAGATGAACGCCGGATTCTGAAAGCCTGCGGGAGGTCTGACCAAGTCATTGTGTATTGCTATGGAGGTCAAACCAGCAAAATTTGGTGGGATGCGATTGCCAATAAACTCACACGTGCTCGTAACTTAGAAATCGTCTCTATTCCATCAGCACAAGCTGCTGAACTCAATCAATTGGTCGAGCGCAGCATGGTTATTCATGTCAACGTTCAAGATGGTGAAGTTTATGTGTCTTCTGACCGTGGACAAGTTACGATTACACCTGAAGTTTGGCGCAGTAATCAGAATTAATTTCTGTAATGCAAATCGTCGTCTTCGATACTAATGTTTTACTGGACTTATTTGTCTTTAACGACTTTAGGGCTATTCATCTCAAGCAAGCTTTACTTGATCGAAAAATAGACGCCATTGCCACTCCCAAGACTTTAGAAGAGTTTGCTGACGTTATCTCGCGCCCCCTCTTCTCACTAGCAACAGTAGATCAAGAAAAGATATTGCAGCATTGGGCATCCTTAGCTCGCATCCTAGATGACAAAAATATCGTCCAGTCTCCTTGGAAATGTCAGGACCCGGATGACCAAGTCTTTCTTGATTTAGCCTATACGGCAAGACCCTGCACATTAATAAGTAAAGACAATGAAGTTTTGATGTTTGCCAATACAGCCTTAACGGATGAAGTCCTGATCACCGCCAATTACCAGCGCTAGAGCTTTAGAGAGCTTGGGCGGCCTGCGCTGCTATTTCAAATGATCTTAGGCGAGCTTGGTGATCAAAGATTTGACCAGTGAAAATGATTTCATCTGCTCCGGTTGCATCTAACCAATGGCGCATCCCTTTTTGTACAGTTTCTTGTGAGCCTACTGTGGAAACCTGCAAAGTATGGGCAGCTGCTGCCTTTTCATGGGGTTCACAAAATTCATCGAGATTCACTATTGGTGGCGGTAACTGACCACGAGTATTACGGCGCATCCTGATCATATTTTGTTGCAAAGTGGTATATAAATAGTCCGCTTCTTCATCAGTATCAGCAGCCACAACGTTCATTACAAAAGCACAATAAGGCTTAGCTAATTGATCTGAGGGCTTAAAGAGTTCGCGATAGATCTTCATTGCTTCCAATAACTGCTCTGGCGCAAAGTGAGAGGCAAAGGCATAAGGCAAACCAAAATGGGCTGCCAATTGAGCACCGTATAAGCTCGATCCCAAAATCCAAATAGGGACTTCAGTGTTAGCGCCAGGAATAGCCTTAACTAC
>Ga0007796_10000119_pt1 | contig 20578 bp, 16 predicted proteins | sample CryBogmetaGMA0M_FD_60373 | JGI IMG/M metagenome (GOLD analysis project Ga0007796, IMG submission 60373) | Freshwater microbial communities from Crystal Bog, Wisconsin, USA - MA0M | ecosystem: Environmental > Aquatic > Freshwater > Lake | place: Crystal Bog, Wisconsin, USA | collected 2009-07-06 | reverse complement strand
ACGGTACTCGTTGGCACGGCCACGCCTCGACTTGCCGACCCAAGGAATCGTTCCGATCACTCTCACGCCGATCCTTGACGGGATCTCCTCGGCATCGCCGAGCCTGTTCCGCAGGTACTCGAGGGCCACGACGAGACCACCACCGAACGTCAGCCCGGCAAGCCCCGCGATCGCAGAGAGCATCAATCGCTTCAGGGTGTCGTTGCCACCGGGCACCACGGCTTCCTCGAGGAGCGTGACCCGCGGGGGGGCCGTGAGATCGAGCGACGTCGCTTCGAGTTGGAGACCGATCTGGTCGGTGACGCGGGCGAGTTGATCGATTTCCCCCTTGCGATTCTCGAGATCGGCATTCGCATTGCCGAGGTCGACGACCTGCTTCGAGATATCCTCATAGCTCGCTCGCGCCTTCGCGATCGCCTTGACAAGCGTTTGCCGACGGAGCGCCAGTTCACGGGGACTGACGGCCCCACCGGTGACTGCCCCCCCTGACCCGATCACGCCGAGGATCTGAGGCCGGAGTTTCGTCTTCGTCGTCTCGATCTGACGGAGGATCTGCTGCCGCCGGCCGACCATCCGCCGCACCGCCGGTTCGTTCATCCCGCGGGCGCTCCGTTCGGCCTGGCTGAGAATCGCATCGGTCAGGCTGGCGATCTGGGATTCGAGCGCCCGGATCTCCGGTTCGCGGGAGAGCGCCGCTTCGATCATGTCATCCGACGCGAGCGCTTCGTCCGCGCTCTCCCCCTCGGCGGCTCCAGCCTCGCCATCGCCGGCAACCTCTGCCGCCTCCCCCTTCCGGAGGTCGTAGACGGCGATCTCGGCCTCGAGTCTCTCCAGATCATTCTCGGCCTGCACCATACGGTTTCTGGCGGTACTGAGTTGATCCATGAGGAGACCGCGCTGCGTCGCCACTTCAGAACTGTCGCGGGTGCCGAGGGTTCGGGCGAGATCGTTGAAGGTTTCGCGTCGACTGCGCAATTCCGTCTGATTTTCCTTGAACTTCTTCTCGAGTTGATCGCGACGACCGAGCCGATCCTGACGATCCTTATTGACGATGTCGTCGAGATAGCAAGAGGTGATCGCATTCAGGATCTTCGCGGTTTCCTCGGCGACCGCGCCGCGGAACTTCAACTGCATCACCTCCGAGTCGCCCTGCACCACCGGTTCGATCGTCCTGGCCAACCACGCCTGAGGATCGTCCTGTTCGGTGATCATCCGCAGCGACGAGATGCCCGGCTTCCGCAGGGCTGCATTGAGCACAACGGGGCTGCGGAGCAACTGCAGTTGAGTCTTGCGATAGGCGTCGTACTCGGCGCTCCGCCCCTCGCTCAGGAGAGTCCCGCTGGCGCGAATCCGCAACCACACCACCGCCTCGTAGCCGCGGGGCAGAAAGAGCCAGACGGGAACCGCGACGGCTATCCCCGTCAAAAGCCCAAGCGCCAGGGCTGGCAGCCAGCGTCTCCGCAGGGCGTGGAGCAGGCGCTTGGTGTCGAGACCGCCTTCGCCAGCCGCATCAGCCGGCGCGACAGGAAAGGCCATGCCGGGGGAACTGGGCATCGCCAGCGCCGTATCACGGACGGCGAGGGCACCCACCGATGGCAGCGGTGCCTTCGGCTCAGTCGCGACGGCAACAGCAGCAGTTTCGCTCATGGAGGCGACACCTGGGATCAGAAACGGGATTTACAAACAAGAATCGCGCCACCCACCGGCCCGGCCGCCGCGTCAGCCTTTCCTGGGCGGAAACCCGACCACGGGCCCCGCGTTGCCACCGCTCTTGCCGGCGGCACTCCCGTTGGACCTGGCACCCATCGGCCCGAGGCCGAGAACGGCGGGGGCGGGCGTCTTGGCCTTGCGCCCGGCAGACTCCGGAACCGCCGCGGCCGAGTGGCCGAGAACAGCAGGCCCTTCAATCTCCGCCAGGAAAACGTTCGAAAGGATGTACTGTTCGGCCCACAGCATGCCCATGGCCATCGGCATCATCACCAGACCCGCCCAGTCGTGGAACACACGCTCCGCGAACTCGGTGTCGGCCACCTGATAAAGGACTCCCGTGACCGTAATCCGGATCGAGTTGACCGCCAGAGCAATCGGAATGGCACTGGAAAGGATGATGGCGTTCTCCCACCACGAGCGGCGACCTACCATCACCAGCCCAACTGACAACGCGCAAAAAATCGTCAACATTCGCAGCCCGCTGCAGGCATCGACGACACCGAGGTGCATCTCGCCGATCACGATCTGATTACCCTCGCGGTAAGCTTCGAGCCCGAGGGTCTGGAGGGCGAACGTACTGACCATCGTGGCCGTTGTCTGGAGCGGCCCGAGAAGGTAACGCGTTGCTTCGTCGGGGAGCGGATACATGAAGATGAGAAACATCAGCGGGGCCCACGCCCACCGGAACACGCTCCAACCACCGAGGAGAATGAAAACCCCACAGATGGCGGGAACAAACGTATACATATCGATCGTCACGATCCGGTAGCTGGCCGCGAAAAGCCGCAATCCCAAGGCGGCTGCGAGGAGGAGCAACCCCGCCAACCGAGCTGAGAACGCCACCGGTCCTGCGATCGGCTGCCGCCACCAGAAGAGCAGGGCCGCTGAAAACAGCGGCACGATCCACCCGTGGGCGTACTGGGGGTTGGCCCACGCGATGTACGCATTGGTGAGACCGGGCAGATAGCTGTAGACGAGCAGGCCGGTGAAGACCGCGATCATGATCATGGTCGTGCGCTGGAACGGATCGCGCATGTCGACGCGGAACTCAGACCACTTTCGTTTCAGCTGACTGAAGAACTCTTCCTCGTCGTCGGCCACGGCGGCCCTCGGCTGGGCGGAAAACTGCGGCAGGGCCGCGCCGACAGCGGGCACGGCGCCCCCTGCGGGAGGCGATGCCTTCACCGCCAGAGTTTCTTCGCCACCGATGGCAGCAGTCTCTTCTCCGCCAGCCACAACGGGATCCTGATCAGTCACCGCGACGTCGCCCCCGGCCAACGAAGGCTGGAGCGTGGGGGGCTTAGCCCTGCTCGGGGCGGAAGCCGGGCCGAGGGGCGATTTTGGATTGAGGCCGACGATGAGTGGTTTCATGCAACACCCGTAGGAGTCAGAGCACCTGACACTCCCCGGGAAGTATACACGATCGGGAAGGCCGATCTCGCCCGTCCGTGCCGCCGGCCAAAGAGGCCGAAAACCGTCTGGGACGCTTTCCCGGAATCATTCCGCGTCCAACTGCCACAGCCATCGCCAGGCCAGCAGAAAAGCCGCCGTTGCCACCATCAGATCTCCCCCCGGGAGCTCACGTCGCTGCAAATTCCAGGCAATCGGCTCGATCAGCCGGGAAAGAAACGGCCCCCGATCGCCGGCCGTCTCCGGCCTGGAAACAGCGACTGGCCCGGGCTCGGGGAGCGGCGATGATCCGGGATCGATCGATGACGGCGGTTCTCCTTCGGGTGACGCAAAGACCGATCGGATCGATTCCGAAAACTCTCCCGTCGTCAAATCGTTGCTGTCGCCATTCCCAGCCGGAGCGGCGGGAGGAACAAGCGACGCAAACAACCCTCGGAGCCAGCCGACGAGTGGTCGCAACAGCGCGATGCACGCTGCGGCCTGCCACCCCAGGATCGCTCCAACGAGCATCAGCCCCTGACGCCCAGCCGGCGTGGAAGAGCCCCCAAGCAAGGCGCCACAGGCCAGTCCACAAGCGGCGATTCCGAGTCCACGCCCCGGCCCTCGGCCCATCCAAGCCGGTTCGTCGATGCCGATCCCGACCGGGAGCAGCGGATCGCAACCGACGACGATCGCCAGCGTGATACCGAGGGCCATGCGACACCAGCGGGCCGGCACGACGCGCCCGTCGGTTTCCACCGCTGCCCCGAGAAGAAGATTGAAGAGGAGCCAGGCGTGGAGGACCGCGACGGCGATCAGGAGCGGTTCGGGACGGAGGAGCAGGTTGTCGGCGCCGGGGCGAACGACACCGAAGGCCGCGCCAGGAAGCGTGCGGCCCCCCGAAAGGAGTTCCGCGGCGGCAACCCCACCGATGACCATCGCCCCGACCGCCTCCACGAGCGGATACCTGGCGGCAATCATCGCGCCGCAGTCGCGACAACGGCCACCGAGCAGCAGCCACCCCAGCACCGGAACGTTGTCATGCCAGCGGATGGCCGATCCGCACGACGGGCAGTGGGATCCCCCGTGCACGACCGACTCGCCACGCGGCAGACGATGGACCACGACGTTGAGGAAACTGCCGAGATTGCCCCCGATCACGAGGAGCAATCCGATCACCACAAGATCTGTCAGAGGAACGATCCATTCGACCATCACGATCCCCGTCCTGTCGTCATGCTCACCGATCTGACACGGGCCGTGATCCAACTTGTCCGCCGCTCGATACGGCGACAGTTCCCCGGGAAAAACCGATTTTTTCGGAATTGCCCACGGGCGAACGATGCCCTCGGATGGCTTTGCCCAACGTTTGTCCAACGAAAGAGAACCGAAAGAGAACCGAAAGAGAATAGATTACTCACTCGGCAGCCTGAATGACTTCGAACTCCCCACCGGCCGCTTTGCTCCAGGGAAGAGACTGATGCCAGAACTTCCGGGACGCTCTGCTCCCTCCGCTCCCGGGCCGAATCACGGGGTCCCCGGCCGGACACGGCGGGCCGTCGGGATGCTTCTCCGGATTGCGGGCACCGTTGCGCTCATGGCGCTGACGCTTCGCAACGTCGATTGGCCCCGGCTCCTCGATCTGCTGGAGACCGTCGATTGGCGGTGGTGGGGGGCCGGTTTGGGGCTCGGGTTGGTGGTGCAGTGCCTCGCCGCCATCCGCTGGGCGGTGCTGGCCCGCCCGATCGGATTCAGGGAGCCAGTGACGGTCTTCATCCGCCGATTCTTCGAGGGGCAATTCTTCAGCCTCTGCCTGCCGACATCGATCGGCGGCGACGTGGTCAAGGCCTACCGTCTCTCCACAACGACGCGCGGTCGGGTCCTGGCCGGCTGCACGGTCCTCGCCGACCGGCTCGCCGGTCTCTCGGCCCTGGGGGTGATCGCCATCACGGCCCTGATCAGTAACCACGCCACTCTCTCCATCCTCCCCACCCTCCTGGTCGGCGCCGGGCTCCTCGCCGCCGTGCTGTTGCCGGCGCGCCTGATCGTCGGCAACCTCGATGCCCTGGCGAAGTTCCTTCCGTCCAACCCCGCCGTGCAAGGCGTCGTGGCCGGCCTGTTCCCCTACCAACAGAGGCCGGAGTTGATCCTCTCGGCGATCACCTGGAGCCTGCTTGTGCAGATGGGCGGGGCACTGGTGGTCGATGCGATCGGAAAGTCGATCGGAACCGATCTCCCCGTCTCTTTCTGGTTCGCGGCCGTGCCGCTGGTGGCCTTGGCGATGGTCCTTCCCATCAGCATCAGCGGTGTCGGCATCCGCGAGGGAGGTCTGGCCGTTCTTCTCGCTCCCTACGGCGTCCCTCCCGAGAAGGCCGTGGCGATCGGACTGCTGTGGTTTCTCGCCACGATCGTCAGCGGCCTCGTCGGGGGAGTGATGTTCCTGGCCGACCGCCACCCCAACCCCGCTTTCGATGCCGGCAGAAGTGGTCTTTCCCCCTCACCGCAAGCGGACGCCCCCACCAACGTCGGCCGCTGATCGGCGGCCGAGTGCATCGACCAGCAACAAGCCGGCCACCGTCTTCGCGTCGTCGATTGCTCCGTCCAGACACATCCCGATCGCCTCCTCCCAACGAACAATCCGGACCCGGATCTGCTCCCCCGGTTCGAGATCCTGTTCACCGGGCTCGAGCCCCTCTGCGATGAACAGGTGCATCCGTTCGCGAAGAATCCCCGGCGACATCCAGAACGCACCGGCCGCCGTGAGCCGGCCCGACCGGTAGCCGGTCTCCTCTGCGAGCTCCCGGGCGGCGGCAGACTCGAGCGACTCGACCCGATCGAGAGTGCCGGCTGGCAACTCCAAGAGCGTCTGGCCGACCGCCACCCGGACGACCTCGACGAGACAGACTTCGACAGGCGAAAGGAGCGGCACGACAACCACGCTGCCCGGATGTTCGATGACGTCGCGCACCCGTCCCGCCCCGCCCGGGCCCGGTTCGCGGCGACGGACGACGCGGAATCGCGTCGCCTCCAACAGCACCTCGCCGGGCCCGCAGGGCTCCATTCCGGCGCTCGCATCGCTCATGCCACACCTCCCGATGTCCCTCGTGACAGAGGCAGCTGCACCCACCGGGCGGGCACCCCTGCGACCTCCAACTCAACCCCCGCGGCCAAAGCCTGCGTCCGCATCAAGCCGAGCCCCAGCCATTCGCCGAGCCGGGGTGACGGTCCAGCCGAAGTGATCGTACCGACCGCTTCCTGGGTCCCACGGATCGTTACCGTTGCGCCTGGCCCCGCCGCAGGCCCCGCCGACCCATCGGCCGCAGTGACCACTCCCACGAAGCGACGATTGACATGGCCGAGGGCGTCGAGCCTCGCCACCGTCTCCTGCCCGAGATAACACCCTTTCGTGAACGAGATCGCAGCCGCGTCGCGGCCGAACTCCTGGGGAAGCACGCGTGGGGGCACGTCGCACGGAGCCGGACGCCCCTCTTCGCGCCGCACCGCCTCGAGGGCTGCGGCCGATGCCTCGACGATCCCTTCGCCCCGCCATCGATCGACCAGCCGGTTGGCGTCGTCGCGCTGCACGACCACGAGGAACGACCCCGGCCCCAGCCACTCCCCCTGAAGGATCGCCGCCGGAATCCCCGCACAGTGCCCCGGCAGGATGCCGGCAGCAACGTCGGCCAGGCGGCCGTGCTGGGGCGCCATGAGCGTCAGACGCGATGCCCCCCGTCCGGATACATCTGCGGCGATTCCGACGGGCGGGGACGCCTCGCGCTGGAGCCAGGCGCCAGCCGCCGGCCCGGCGAGGAACAGCGTGGCGAAGCGGTCGGACCCATCGACAACCTCCAGCCGCTCGCGGATGTGGTAGCGGTCGAGGTGCGTCGCCAGCGACCATCCTTTGCCGTCGCCGTCGCCATGCAGGGGCGGGTCGGCATCGATCCACACGCCGTCGGCCATCCTCAGGATGGTTGCCCAGAGCTGCACCTGCCCCCGAGCGTCGGGGAAGAAGGCCTCGGTGCCGGCGCCGGGAGCGAGCGCCGCAAGCGATGCGGTACAGAACCCGTCGACAAACCGCACGGCATCCTCACCCGCCACGAGAACGATGCGGCGGCGGCCGGCGTCCCCCCAGGCGAGATGGTCGCGGAGGTCGCGGTAGCCGTCCGGAGCGATGCTGACAGGTGCCATGGAGTGGTCTCGGGGGATGCGAAGGGGTGGGGGAATCGGTGTCGGAACCGAACCGGGCGACGCGGTGGGAAAAAAAGTTCCTTTCCGCGCGAACGAGCTCGGCCCCTCCGGCGTATTGGTTCCTGTCACGACCCCCGCGGGACGTGGCCGGCGACAGACGGTCGGAACATCCGACTTGCCGCTGCCGGTAGAGTTATCCAGTCGGGTCCCCCTGGCAAGGCAGGATCCGGTTCTGGCGAGCGGCGTCCGCGCCGACCCATTTCTCACGTGCTCGCAGTACCCCCGTTCGATGGTCCGCGCTCCCGGTGCGCCTTCGCATCGGGGGCTCCGGAACTGCAGGAGGATTCCACCATGGCGACAGTCCACTACGAAACCGATTTCCAGGATCGCTACGACGATCCTGAGGACGGGATGCAGCACCCCTTCGCGGTGGCCGACAGCGGTGTCTCCGACGCCGTCCGTGCCGAAGCCGACGCCCGCCTTGTTGACACTCCTGTCAAGCCGCGGACCGCGGCTCGTCAGCAGAAGCGTCTCCACCGACTCGCAGACGTCCGCCAGCAGCAGGGGGTGACGCTGCGGAACGTCGCCCGCCGGCTCGGAGTCGAGATTTCGGTTGTCCGGCGCCAGGAACAGGAGACCTGCGATCTGCGAATCTCCGACCTGCTCGGCTGGCAGGAGGTTCTCGAGGTGCCGATCGCCGAACTCCTCGTCGAAGCCGAAGGTCAGCTCTCCGGGCCGGTGCTCGAACGCTCGCGAATGGTGAAGCTGATGAAGACTGCCGCCGCCATCCGGGAGCAAACCGACGGCACGGCAACGCACCGCCTGGCCAACATGCTCATCGGCCAGATCCTCGAGATCATGCCCGAGTTGCAGGATGTCTCGCCGTGGCACCATGCCGCACAGCGGCGCACCCTCGACGATGTCGGTCGGGCGGGCCGAAACGTTGTTTCCGACGAGGTGTTCCGGCAACCGACGTCGTAGGCCACCCGGTTCCCCCGGAAGCGGTCACGGACGAATGCGAACGTCTTGTGGATGGCCGAGGCCATGCCTACCATGTCACCGCGGCGGCGTGGACCCCGGTCAGCGTTTCAGGCCGGGGCGGATTCGACCGCCGTCATTCCCGGAAACCGGAGGGCTTTCGTCGTGTTTTCTCTGCTCGGTGTCGTGGGGATCGCGTTGATCCTGTTCGTGGTGGTTGCCGCCACGGCGGGAGTCGTTTTCGGCAAGTGATCCGCGAGCGGTGCTCGGTCAGAGCCGTCGTCGCTTTCAGCCCCCTTGCGTTCAATCCCCTTGCCTTCAGCCTTCTGGGTGGAACCGACCTTTCTTCAGGTCGCTGTCACCGCTCGCCCCCACGATCATCATCCCGAGAAAGCCGCCGAGGGTTCCGCCGAGGACGACCCAGGCGATGATTGCCAGGGGAAGATAGTCGCGTAGCCATACCCGGATCGGTGGCTCGGCGCTCTTGGGAACCTTTCGAAGCACCGGGCCCACCGGCCCTTCCAATCCCGACTCTGCCCGCATGGCGCTGCGAAACTCTTCCCAGTTCTCCTGGGTTGCCGGGGCTTCCAAGCTTGCCAGCCAGGCCGTCCGGTTGGCGACCAGATAGAGCGGGGGCACGATCATCAGCGCCCCCCATGCCAGCACAACGATCCCAGCCACCCAGCGACGGCGACGGGATCGTCCTCGGCTCACGGGATCGTCGGCCTGCCGAGGGGTTTGGAGGGCGTCATCAGGGGGCATGGTGGGATCCTCCGACGACGCAGCACAGGCTGTTGACGACACCTTGGCGTGTCACGGGGGGGTTCCGGGCAGACAACGTCCCTGGATGGCCCTGTCCGCAGATTCAAGCGCCGGCGGACTCTTCATTCTCCGCTGCCGCCTCCTCACTGACAACCGGTCTGGCATGACAACGGGGTCGTTGCTACCTTCCCCCGCCACTTCCTTTTCCACGCCCACCCGACTCCGCCAAGGAACCGTTCGCGTGAAACCGGTGACCTTCCCGAACGCCCCCGCCTGGCTTCTGGCCGCTATCTGCCTCATGACAGCGGCAGCCCCCGAAGCCCGCGCCCAGAGTGGCTGGCTGCCAACCTCATGGTTCAGCCAGACTGAAGTCGACTCCAAAGCGATGTATCCGCTCGCGGAACGCGACGGCCCGTGGCTCGTGCTCGCCACAACCTTCCGCGGCGAAGGGGCGAGGGATGACGCCCGGCGGCTCGTCCAGGAATTGCGTCGCACCAACAAGATCAAGGCCTATACCCACGAGAAGTCGTTCGACTACACCGGCAGCCAACCCGGCCTCGGCCTGAAACCGGACGGCAGCCCGAAAAAAATGCGCTACGCCAACGCCGAGCAGGTCTTGGAGGTCGCCGTCCTCGTCGGTGACTTCGCGTCGTTCGACGATCCGCGCGGTCAAAAGATGCTCGCGAAAGTGAAGTCGCTCCGCCCCGAGGCCCTCACCGGCAACAGTGGCAAAAGCCAGTCTTTTTCCGACTTCCGTAAGATGGTCGGCCTCGAACGGACAGCGGCAAGGGGACCGATGCACCTCGCTTTCGTGATCCCCAACCCGCTCCTGCCCGAAGACTATTTCTCCCGCCAGCAGGTCGACCGCTTCGTCCTCGACATGAACGCCGACGTCACGCACTCGCTCCTCGACTGCCCCGGCCTCTATTCCGTGCGAGTGGCGACGTTCACCGGCTCCGGCACGTTCGACCAAAAGGCGATTGCCGCGGGCGAGGACGACGTCGAACTCGAGGGCCGGCTCGTGGAGGCGGCGGAGAAAGCCCACCGCCTAACTGCCTCGCTCCGCAAAGCGGGCTGGGAGGCCTGGGAATACCACGACCGCGAATCGAGCATCGTCTGCATCGGCAGCCTCGATTCCAAGACCGCTCCCGGCCCCCAGGGCGTGCCCACCATCCATCCGGAAATCGCCCGGATCGTCCGCGAACTCGGCCCCGATCCCACGCGCCTCGCCACCGGCGTGGTGCTGCCGAGAACCGTCGACGGGGTGATGCTTGACGTCCAGCCGGCGCCGATCCAGGTCCCGCGGGCCCCGGAAGGCTGGCACTGATCACCCGGGGACCGCTCGATGCACGAGGAACTCGTTCTCGGGACGACCAACGCTGGAAAAGTGCGGGAACTCGCCGCGCTCCTCGAGCCCCACGGCATCCGGGTCGTCTCCCTGCGGGAATGCCCCGGAGCGGTGTCGGTCGAGGAGACCGGGACGACCTTCGCGGCAAACGCCGACCTCAAGGCGAGCCAGCAGGCGTCCGCCCTCTCTCGTTGGGTGCTCGCCGAGGACAGCGGCCTGTGCGTCGACGCCCTCGATGGCGCGCCGGGGATCCACTCCGCCCGCTTCTCCGCTGGCGGTGACGAAGCCAACAACAGCCTGCTCCTCGAGCGCCTCGCTGCGGTGCCCGCCACCGCTCGCGGAGCCCACTACGCCTGCCATGCGGCACTGGCCGATCCGCGCGGCGCCATCGTCGCCCGCTCCCAAGGGAGCTGTCACGGGACGATTGCCACGGCGCCCGGCGGCAGCGGAGGCTTCGGATACGACCCGCTGTTCATCGTCCCGGAATACCACCGCAGCTTCGGTGAACTGGCCGCCGAAGTGAAGGGGGTGATCAGCCACCGGGCCCGGGCGATGCGTGCCATCCTCCCAGCGATCCTCCGTCACCTCGCCCGCTGATGGCCGGCTGGTCCGGCCCGGCCTTCGGAGCGGGCGCGCGATCGGAGACATCTGGACGGGATAGCCGATGGCGAAGGACCTCGAGCACGTCGCTGGTGCCATCCATCCTCCCTGCGACGGCGGCCAGAGCCGGCCGAAATCGGTCGAGACCGGCGACAAACGCCTTGATCCGCTCTGCCGTTGTCTCCTCGAGAAGACAGAAATCGCCGCAGTTCATCGCGGCGAGGAAGTGCGCGTTCATGAGTTGCTCGGCGTGGGCGCTCTCGGGGAGCACGAGCATCGGCTTGCCGAGTTGGAGGGCCTCACCGATCAACTGATTGCCGGCGGCGGCGACCAACGCCCGGCATCCGATGAGGTCCTCGACGAATCGACTGCCGTCGATCGCGTGGAACGACAACGCTCCGAACGACTCCCGTTCGCCGAGCCCGTAGACCCGCACTGGCAGGCCACAATCGGCCAGACTCGCCAGCGTGGCAAACGGCGTATGGCGACGCAGGTAGCTGACGAGGTACCCGCGATCGGCAGGCGCCGCGTTGAGCAGATCCCGTCGCAGCAGCGGGCCGACCTGGACGACATGCTCCCACCCGCGGCGGAGGGGCGGACGGAAGAATGCCGAGACCACGGTGTCGGAGGCGCCGACCGTGCACACCCACACCGCATGCCCCATCAGCCACGCATGCCACTGGAGCGACCAGGGGAGAACGCCGAGATCGTACGCGAGGAGGAAATGCTGGTGATCGATGCTCAGCAGCGGGATCCCCTGGCGGGCACAGGCCCTCGGCAGGGCAGGCTCGAAATCGGTGATCCCGAGATCGGCGCCGAAGGCTTCGAGCTCGGACATCAGCCGATCGGTGAGCGGTCCGAGCGTCCGCGCCTGGTACTCGAGCCCCGCGGTGATCGATCGGACGACATCGAGGCGTCCCCCCGTGTACTGGAAGACGAGGCCCGGGATCTCCCTCACCTCGACATTCCCGGCCCCCGGCGGATGACGAAGCCTCAAAAACGCCAACGCATCGGCAGAGGTGTAAACGAGGATTTCGTGCTCGTCGGCCAAGTGCTCGATGAGCGTGCAGATCCGCGTCGCGTGCCCGCGTCCCTCGCCGCACAAACTGATTGCGATCCGTGCCATGCCGTGACGCCTCCAACCACCCGTCCCTTACGCGCTTCCTCCATCCCCGCCGGCCCGGAGTCGCACCACCCGTCGATTGTGCCGCCCAGCCTGTCCGCAAGCCAGTTGAACGCAAGACGGGGCCGCAACCGGGCCAGCGCTTCTGAGGCGGGACACGATCCGATACCATGGCCTCAGGTTTTAGCCGTGAACCAGCCACGCGATGCCCTGACACGATATGGTTCCATCATGAGGGGGCGATGAACACCCTACGCACGCAGACCCTCCGCCGGCAGCGGTCGGTGCCGATCCTTCCCCTGCTCCTTGGCCTGGTGACAGTGCTGACCGGCCCGAAAGCGTCGAGCCAGGACACCGAACCAGCCGCCGAAGAAGCGATTGAAACGGCAGCTGAATCGGAGGCCGAGGCCGAGGTCATCGCCACGGTGGGAACCACCCGGCTGACCCGCGCCGACCTCGAGCAGGCCGTGCGACGACGGAGCGGCGGACGGCCCATCCCCGCCGAACAGCAAGACCGCCTTCAGGCCCAGGCCGTGGGCGATCTCGTGGAGCAGACGCTGCTTCAAGCAGAGATCGAGCGCCGCCAGGTCGAGGTGACCGATGGCGAGATCAATGATCGGATCGCCCAGCTCTCCACGGAACTCGCAGCCCGGCAGTCGAGCCTCGACGCGTTCCTCGCGAGCGCTGGCCTCGACCACGAGGGCCTGCGCGAACAGGTGCGCTTCGAACTCGCCGTGCCGAAAATCATCCTCCCGATGATCACGGAGGATGTCATGCGGCAGGTCCTCGCCATGCACCGCTATGACTTCGACGGCACCCGCGTTCGCGCCAGCCACATCATCCTTCGCCCCGAGGCGAGTTCCGGCCCGGATGCCGTCACTGCGCTCCTCGCCCGAGCCGAACGGATCCGCGCCGACATCCTCGCCGAAGAACTCACCTTCGCCGAAGCTGCCGAACGGTACTCCGCTGGCCCGAGTCGGCATCGAGGGGGAGATCTCGGCTTCGTGCCGCGGCATGGGCTGCTCTCCGAGGAATTCGCGGCCCAGGTGTTCAAGCTCACCAAGGGGGAAGTGTCGAAGCCGTTCGTGACCCCACTGGGAGTGCATGTGGCCAAGGTCACCGACGTCGATCCCGGCACCGTCGAGCCGGAGACGTTCCGTAAACCTCTGGAGCAACTCGCTTTCCAGAAGGTCCTCCAGGCGTTCGTCATCCATTGCCGTCAGCAGACACCGATCGAACTCAAGCCCGGGATCGTGGCGGTCGATCCCCGCGCCCCCGGGCCCCGTCCGTAGCTGGCGTTGGAGAAAGGCCCTTGGCCTTTTTCCCCACGGCCAGGCCCTGGCAGCGTGTCCTACCGAACGGAACCCCGCCCCATTCAGGATTGTCCCGATCGGGCGGCCAGACTACCTTCCCCCCCCGACACCCCGTCGGCGGGCCTGAAGAGCGGCCTCTTCCCCGGTGATCCCGCTTCGGGAACTTTCGTTGTTCGGACGCCGATCCCGTCATGAAGCTCCGTTCCGCCTTGCTGATTGCGTGCCTGATCGTCGTGCCTCTGCTGGCAATGTTCTCGCACAAAGTCCCGACCGCGACGCGCTCAGCGATCCGGGAACGCCTCTGGGATCCGATGATCAGACCGCTGGCGTCGGCCCTCGGCCTGGGTGACGCCCCCCCAACCAGCCTCGCCCCCCGGCAAGCCACGGTCTCTCCACCGCCAGCCGATCCCCTCCAGCCTTTCCAACCGGCTCAGGCGCCGGGCCAGCGCGAACCCGATGTCGCGATCGCTGTCAAAGCCCCGCCACCAGCGATCCTCCTCGGCTCGGACGACTCGCTGCCGATCGGCGTGGCGGCGGGCCGGGAATCGCTCGAGGCGCGGCTCCGGGCCCTCGGGGCGTCCAGGATCGACTGGACACCGAGCCAGGGGGGCGACGGCCTCCATCGCTGCAGCTGCCGCATTCCCGCTGAACCGACCGGGCAGCTCCACCGCGTCTTCCAGGCAGCCGCCACTGATCCTGTGGCCGCGCTCGACAATCTCGTTGGCCAGGTCACGGCTTGGTCGATGCGGAGCGGGGGCACCGCAGCCAGCCCGGCGATGCCCCTCCAGCGCTGATTGGGGGAGATCGCGCCGTGCTGCTCCACCATCGGTCTTCGAATCGACTCCCCGACGTTTTCCTACGTCGTGCGGCATCCGGCCGGGGGCCTCGGCCGTTCCTCGCCCCCATCCGACGGCAGCGTCCACCGACGACTTCCACCAGGTCCCCGTTGGGGCTGGCGGAGGCTGAACCGGGGCCTCACGCCCGTTCGGAGGAGCTGGCCCGTCTGGAGGCGGCGTTGTTCATCGCCCGCGAGCCGCTCTCCACGCGACGGCTGGCAAAAATCGCTCGGCTGTCCGACGGCACCCGTGCCCGGGCACTCCTCCGGGAACTGGCTGCCGTTCAGGATGCCAGCGGCAGCGCCATCCGGGTCGAGCCGATCGCCGGCGGCTTCCAACTCCTCACCCGCTCACCGTTCGGCCCGTGGGTCCGCAGACTCCTGACGACGCCGGCAGAAAACCGGCTGTCGGCGGCGGCACTCGAGACGCTGGCGATCGTGGCGTACCGGCAGCCGGTGACCCGGGCGGAAATCGAAGCCATCCGCGGGGTCGGGTGCGAGGAGATGCTGCGACAGCTCATGGAACGGGATTTGGTCGCGGTCGGAGGGCGGAGCGAGGAACTTGGTCGTCCCAACGTCTACCAGACCACGAAGCGATTTCTGCGGGCCTTTGGGCTGTCCCGAATCGAGGATCTGCCCGACATCGGCCCGGTCACGGCGCTCGAACCGGCCGCCCTCTCCGATCCCGGCGGTCAGGAGCCCTCCGGCCCACCCATACCCGGCTCCCCCTCGTCCGAGCGCCCTTGAACGATTTTCGTTCCCCTCGCCCCGCTTGCACTCGACCGAACCTGCGGCGACACTTTCCCGTCCCCGCGACCGTGGTTCGGAAGCCCACCCCTCCCCGGTTGACGAATTTTTCCCCGAAGGTTGGATGATTCCGCACGATCGGGTACAGAATTGTGCAAAGGAATCTGCCGATACTCGGACGACTGCTTGGCAACATGCCCGACCCAAAAGCTTCCCACGGGGGGAAGCCCATCCGGGAATCATCGATGATTCACACCCACGGATACGCAGCGATGATGGCACCAACAACGACAAATCAACGTGGATCGTTACCGTCTGACCGTTCACTGTCCGTCGCAGGGCCTGTGAACAGACTCGAGGGAGGTTTTTCAGTGACCAGCGTTGCGAGCCCCAGGGGATCCCGAAGCGTGTTGAACTCCGACGTGTTTTGCTGGGACGAACTTCCCGATTTGCTCGCCGCCGAGGAGCTCTTCGAGGTTGCCGGCAACCGCAACTCGATGGCGCCGATCGTCGGCAAGCAGGATGACGACGAGGACGAGGACGACCTCGAGGATGACGACGACGAAGACGATGATGAGGAAGAAGAGGACGATCTCGAGGACGACGACTGGGAAGAGGTTGAGGACGAGGACGAAGAAGAGGATGACGAGGAAGAGGAAGAAGACGACGAAGAGGATGATGACGAAGAGGAAGAGGATGATGACGAAGAGTGGGAGGACGATGACGAAGAGTGGGATGACGAGGACGAAGAGGACGAAGACGAAGACGAGGAAGAAGACGACGACGACTGACCTCCGCACCGCCTGATTCCGCCGTCATCTGTTCAAATATCGCGGGGCATCGCCGCCACAGCATTGAAGCGACCCTGGAGACACTCCGCGTGTCTCCAGGGTCGCTTTTTTGGATCGTGGCGGGAGGAGCGGGGGACGCTGCGGGCTTTGGGCTCGGGCTTTCGTGGGCCGGCCTGAAACCGGGGAAGGCCCCGTCAGTCTGGCGCACTCCTGCTCACGGTCGCCAACCTCATGGCACCCGAGCCGGTGCCTCTCCGCTGACCACGTGGACTTCGAGGATTCGCCCAGCGCGATCGATCTGCAGCGTCAGGGCCTCGCCTGCCGACGCCATTCGCTGGAGCATCGTTGCCTGCGTGGCAAACGGCTCCCCATCGATGGCAATGATCCGGTCACCACAATGCAGGCCGGCACGCTCGAGGGGGGAATCAGGCACGACACGAACGACGACCGGCGCCGACGGCTCGCCGGCATCGGCCCGGGTGCTCATGCCCCACCGCACACGCTGCTCCACCGGCCCCGCTGGAAGAACGCGTTCGAGCGCGTCACGGTTGGCATTCTTCTCCCGGCGACTGGCGTCGCGGAAGCCGGCCAGCGTCCCCGGCCGGTCAGCCACGGCTGTCACCGCCCCCAGCGCCAGCCGCGCCACCGCCTCGACCCCCGCGGTGTTCACCAATTGCACATCGTCGCTGGGGCGGTGGTACTCGTCATGGAGCCCGGTGTGGAGCATGACGGTGGGCACGCGGGATTCGATGAACGGGAAGTGATCGGAATCATCGACGATGTCCCAGTCAAAGATGAGTTCCAGCCCCGTCTCCCGATTCGATTCGGCGAGGATCCCCCGCAGGCCGGTCATGGTTCTGCCGCCATAGATCTCGACGCGATCGCCGCGGAGCCTGCCGATCATGTCGAGGTTGACCGCGAACACCGGCCGCAGGTCTCGGAGTGGCGGCGGACGAACGCGAACGAAGTGCCACGAGCCGAGCAATCCCTTCTCCTCGCCGTCCCAAAAGGCGAGGAGCACCGGCCGCCGCGGTTTGGCCGGCATGGCCTGGAGCACCTCGGCGATCTCGAGCACCCCGGCAACCCCCGAAGCGTTGTCGTCGGCGCCGTTGTGGATCAGTCCCGTCGGGCCGTAGCTGTTGGCGGCAGTGCCGTAGCCGACGTGATCGTAATGGGCCCCCACGACGACCAACTCCCGTTCGCAAGCCGGGTCGCTGCCCGGCACGAGGGCGAGGATGTTCCGCATCGCCCCGAACCGCTGGTAGTAGGTGCCTTCGTCCCCGGCCGGCCGGAGGCCAGCGCTGCGGAGCGTCTCGACGATGTAGGCGCCGGCGGCCCGCCCTCCTCGGCTCCCCCCCTCGCGCCCTTCGAGGGCGTCGTCGGCGAGGGCGGCCACATGACGGCCGGCCCCCGCGGCGTCGATCACCGCGACTGCTTCCGCAGCGTGGCCCCGTTCCCCTCCAAACAGGCCGGCCGACAGAATCAACCACCCCAGGGCGATCACCGGTAAAACTATCCGCACGTCCATGATCCAGGCACTCCGAGTGACCGCCTCGGCCCCCTTCGGCAACACCCCCACACGGGAGGGGTTTCAGAGGAGCGTCCCGCGACCCACAATGTGACCTCCAGTGGACTTCGCTCCTCGAGCGACGGCAAGGCGATTCCGGTGATCATCCGGGACCATTCAGGCCGGGCTTTTTGCGTTCGTTGGGTGAGGAGAGGTGGCAGAGCGGTCGAATGCGCGTCTTTGCTAAAGACGTGTCCGGTCAAAAGCTGGACCGCGGGTTCGAATCCCGCCCTCTCCGTTGGATTTCAGACAGGCATGAACGACGTTGCTGACGGGGATTCGTCCGCCGAGGAACGCCGTCTCACGGCCTGCAACCGTGATTGCCCCGATGCCTGCGGGATCGTGGCCACGATCGAGAATGGGCGGATCACGCGCCTCGCCGGCGACCCGGCCCACCCGGTGACGCGCGGCTTTCTCTGCCACCGCACCAGCCGGTTCCTCGAGCGACAATACGCTCCCGATCGGCTCACCTCCCCGCTCCGCCGCGACGGCGACTCGTTGGTGCCGGTTTCCTGGGAAGAAGCCCTCGACGACATCGCCGGCCGACTCATGGCGATCCGGGCGGAATCGGGGCCGGCAGCGATCCTCGCCTACCGGTGCGGCGGATCGATGGGGATCCTCAAAGGCGTCGTCGATTATTTCTTCGAGCGATTCGGGCCGGTCACCGTCAAGTCGGGAGATGTCTGCACCGGCGCCGGCGATGCCGCCCAGATGACCGACTTCGGCGACGAGGACAGCCACGACTTCTTCGACCCCGCCCGCTCCCGCACGATCATCCTCTGGGGGAAAAACCTCCACGTCTCGAGCGTGCACCTCATTCCGGTCCTCCGCGAGGCGCGGGCCCGCGGGGCGACGCTCGTCTCCGTCGATCCGGTGTTCCACAAGACCGCGGCGATGTGCGATCTGTTCGTGCAGCCGCGACCGGGGGGCGACATCGCGCTGGCCCTGGGAGTAGCACGGCGGATGTTCGAGTCCGGCACGGCCGATCCCGGCGCCGGGGATTACTGCGACCACCTCGACTTTTTTCTCGCCCTGACTCAGTCCCGCAGCGTGGAAGCGTGGGCCGATCTCGCCGGAGTGCCGTTGGCGTCGCTCCTGGCCCTCGCCGACGCCTATGCAGTTCGCCCTGCAGCGCTCCACATCGGCTGGGGGCTGCAGCGGCGGCGGCATGGCTCGGCCGCGGTGCGCGTTCTCGACGCGCTGGGGGCCATCTCGGGGAATATCGGGGTCCCCGGCGGCGGGGTGTCGTACTACACGAAGCGCCGCGGGGCCTTCGACCTGTCGTTTGCCCGCCGCGAGGAGGTCGCCCCCCGCCTCCTCCCCGAGGCGTGCCTCGGCCGCGCGATTCTCGAGGCCCGTGATCCTCCGATCCGGGCCGTCTGGATCAGCTCCGCCAATCCGGTGGCGATGCTCCCGGAGTCTCACACCGTCGCCGAGGCGCTGGCAGGGCGGGAACTCACCGTCGTGGTCGATTCCTTCCTCACCGACACCGCGCGGCTGGCGCATTACGTCCTCCCCACGACGACGTTGCTCGAGGAGGATGACCTCCTCGGCGCCTACGGACACCACTGGATCGTCGAATCGCGCCCGGTCGTCGCGCCGCCGCCCGGAGTGAAGAGCGATCTGGACATCATCAGGGAACTGGCGAGGAGAACCGGCCTCGGAGACGCTTTCTCCGCCGACGCCGACAGCTGGAAGCGACGCGTTCTCGGGAAGGTGGCCGATCGCGGCGCGTCGCTCGACGATCTCCGCCGCGGCCCGGTCAGAAACCCCCTCGCCCCGACCCTCATGTATCCCGACCGCGTCTTCCCCACTGCCACCGGGAAGGTGAACCTCGTCCACGACGTCGCGCTCGATCCCCCGCGCGGGACACCCCTGCGACCGCTGCTCCTGATGGCGCTGGCCACGGAACGGGCTCAGGGATCGCAGTGGCTCCCGTCTCAGCAGGAAGGCCCCGCCACCGCCACGGTCCATCCCTCCGCGGCGGCTGGTTTCGTCGACGGGTCGCTTGCGACACTCGAGTCGGAGATCGCGGAGATCGTCGTCCGACTGAAGTTCGACCTGCGACAACGGGCCGATGTCGTGCTCATGGAGAAGGGGGGATGGCTGAGCGCCGGACGCTGTGCCAACGCGCTGATCCGCGGCGCGGAGACCGATGCCGGCGGCTGTGCGGTCTACCATGACACTCCAGTCCGCCTCCTGCCGATCGCGTCTGCCTGAAGCACTCCGGCCGCATCGAGCGGCGCCCCCGAATCCCCGACGTCCGTCAGAGGCCCCGCGATGCCATCCGCCAATCTTCCCGCCGTCCGCCTGATCGCGATCGCCGTCTGGTCCCTCGCGACGGCGGCGGCGACCGCGGCGGAGCCGACGGGGCTCACCGACCAACGGATCCTCGACGACACGCGCGTGATCGCGATCTCGATCACGCTCCCTGCCGAAGACTGGGCAGCCATCCGCAACGAATCGCGCGACATGGGCGCGGTGTTACGCGGCGACCTCTCGAGCCCCTTCACCTGGCGCCGGGCCGACATGGTCATCGATGGCATTTCGGTCGGCTCGGTCGGCATCCGCAAGAAGGGACTGCTCGGATCGCTCGACAGCACCAATCCCTCGTTGCTCGTCGACTTCAACCGCTTCGTCGACCAGGAACCGGTCCAGGGCCTCGGACGGCTGACGCTCAACAACAACAAGCAGGACACCTCCTTGATCAGCCAGTCTCTGGCCTACCGGGTGTTCCGCGCGGCTGGCCTGGCGGCTCCGCGCGTCGGATTCGCGACCGTCACCGTCAACGACGAACCGCTCGGCGTCTATTCGAACGTCGAGTCGGTCCGCAAACCCTTTCTCCGCCGATCGTTCGGGGATGGCAGCGGGATGCTCGTCGAGGGAACGATCAATGACGTTGTCCCCGAATCGCTCGCCCGTCTCGAGGTGCAGGGGGCCAACAAGCCTGGCGACAGGGACAGGCTCGAGGCGCTCGCCGCGCTCCTGGCATCCCCCGATCCGCTCGATGTTGAGCAACTCGGGAGCCTCGTCGATCTCGACGACTTTTTCACGTTCTGGGCGGTCGAGTCGCTCCTCAATATCTGGGACGGCTACACCGCCAACCAGAACAACTACTTCGTCTATGCCACCCCTGCCGATGGCCTCTTCCGCTTCATCCCCTGGGGCGCCGACGCCGCGGCCGGTCTGGCCCCCGGCTTCGGCGGCCCCTTCGCACCCCGCCGCAC
>Ga0007796_10000118_pt1 | contig 20626 bp, 16 predicted proteins | sample CryBogmetaGMA0M_FD_60373 | JGI IMG/M metagenome (GOLD analysis project Ga0007796, IMG submission 60373) | Freshwater microbial communities from Crystal Bog, Wisconsin, USA - MA0M | ecosystem: Environmental > Aquatic > Freshwater > Lake | place: Crystal Bog, Wisconsin, USA | collected 2009-07-06 | reverse complement strand
GGAACTCGCTTGGAATCCAGACTGGTATTTGAATATCGACCTTCGTAGAACAAGGTCTGCCACTGGCGAACCATGCCAAGTGATTCGTTATTAATAATCGCAACTTTGATTGGAATATCGTTTAGCGCACAAGTTACTAGTTCTTGGTTTGTCATTTGGAAACAACCATCGCCATCTATCGCCCAGACTGTTGTGTCCGGCGCTCCAACCTTGGCGCCCATCGCAGCAGGAACTGCATAACCCATAGTTCCAAGCCCACCAGAGTTCAACCAGGTACGTGGCTTTTCGTATGAAACAAATTGGGCGGCCCACATTTGATGTTGCCCAACGCCAGCAGCAAAAATTGCATCTGGACCAGAAATTTTTCCTAGGCGCTCAATTACAAATTGAGGTGACAACGATCCGTCACTTGGCTTGTTGTAGCCCAACGGATAAGTACTACGCAGTGAAGCCATCTGGCGCCACCATTCGGTCAAATCTGGTTTATTTTTTGCAAGCGCAGCCTTTAACTCTGGAATTAAAGCGGCGATAGTCTGCTTTAAATCACCAACGATTGGCACATCTGCATAGCGATTCTTTCCGATTTCAGCTGGATCGATATCGGCATGGATAACTTTTGCATTAACCGCAAATGTTGAAAGCTTTCCGGTAACCCGGTCATCAAAGCGAGCCCCGAGTGTTATGAGCAAATCAGATTTTTGAAGTGCGGTAACCGCGGCAACCGTGCCGTGCATTCCTGGCATGCCAAGATGTAAATCATGGCTATCAGGGAACGCGCCACGTGCCATAAGAGTTGTAACAACTGGTGCGCCAAGTAATTCGGCAAGTTGCATTAGTTCGCGTGCAGCATTTGCCTTTATTACACCGCCACCAACGTAGAAGACCGGCTTGGAAGATTGCGTGATGAGGGTGGCCGCATCTCGGATTGCAGAACTTTCTGGCTCGGCTTGTGGGTGATAGCCAGGAAGTGAAACTGAAGTTGGCCAATCAAAAACTGTCTCTTTCTGAAGGGCATCTTTCGCAATATCGACTAGAACTGGGCCGGGACGGCCAGAGCTTGCAATGTAAAACGCCTCCGCAATTGCTCGTGGGATTTCGGCCGGATCAGTTATTAAATAATTGTGCTTCGTGAATGGCATTGTGATTCCGCGGATATCAGCCTCTTGGAAGGCATCAGTTCCGATTGCTGCAGAAGGAACTTGACCGGTAATCGCAACAAGTGGAACTGAATCCATTGCAGCATCAGCAAGTGGCGTAACAAGATTGGTTGCACCTGGGCCAGAAGTCGCAATACAAACTCCAACTCGACCAGTGACTTGGGCATAACCTGTTGCAGCGTGACCTGCACCTTGTTCGTGGCGAACCAAGATGTGGCGAATTTTGCTATCGAAGATCGGATCATAGGCCGGAAGAATTGCACCACCCGGAATTCCAAACATGACGTCAACGCCAGCTGATTCAAGGGCTGCGACGAGTGAACTTGCTCCATTCATCTTCTTGCTCATTTCCTTCTCCTTTCGCCTAATCTTTCACCTATTAAAATTCTCCTGAAATAAAAAATCCCCCAGATCAACTGAGGGTGCGCGAGATCGAACTGCTAGATCGCGCGCTACTTAATCACCACTACAAGAGCTGTCTTTGACATGCCGTAATTCTCCAACAAAGGGGTCAGGCTAGTCAACCCCTGAGATGTAGATCTCAATATTTGAAACTTAACCGCAGACCGCACCCTTAGAGGCTGAACCAACGACCTTGGAATACTTCGCCAAAACCCCGCGCTTATATTTATGTGGGATCGGTGTGAAGTTCTTACGCCGCTCTGTAAGTACATCTTCCGGAACCAGCAAATCCAAAGTCCTGGACTTAACATCGATCCGAATTAGATCGCCATCTTTGATAAATGCAATCGGTCCACCATCCACCGCTTCTGGGGCAACGTGGCCGACACAAAGTCCGGTGCTTCCACCACTAAATCTGCCATCTGTGAGAAGCAGAGTTGATTTACCAAGTCCAGCACCCTTAATCGCACCAGTGATCATCAACATTTCGCGCATTCCAGGTCCACCCTTCGGACCTTCGTAGCGAATCACAACAACATCGCCAGCTTTGATAGTTCCATTCTCCAACGCTTCCATTGCGGATTGTTCTCGCTCGAATACTCGCGCTGGTCCTTCAAAATTCTCAACATCAATTCCTGCAGTTTTACAAACCGCACCTTCTGGGGCCAGTGAGCCGCCAAGAATTGTAATTCCACCACCAAGGGAAAGCGGACTAGTGATCGCATGCAATACATCGCCATCTGGATCGAGTGGAGTTAGGTCAGCCAAGTTTTCGGCCATTGTTTTTCCGGTGACGGTCAGGCAATCGCCGTGCAAGAAACCAGCATCAAGAAGAGCGCGAAGCACTACTGGAATTCCACCAACGCGATCAATGTCAGTCATCACATATTTTCCAAATGGCTTTAGATCGCCAAGTAGTGGGACCTTGGAGCCGATGCGATGGAAATCTTCCAGCGTTAAATCAACTTCTGCCTCATTTGCAATTGCAAGCAAGTGAAGGACAGCGTTGGTCGATCCACCAAGTGCCATAACTACGGTTATGGCATTTTCAAAAGCCTTCTTAGTCAGGATCTGACGAGTCGTGATTCCCTTGCGAATTAATTCAACAACAGCTGCGCCGGCAGCAATTGCATAATCATCACGCCGACGATCAACAGACGGTGGTGATGCGGATCCTGGAAGTGAGAGACCGATGGCTTCACCAACTGCTGCCATGGTGTTTGCGGTATACATTCCGCCACAAGCACCTTCACCCGGACAGATAGCGCGTTCAATTTTATCTACTTGCTCTTGCGAGATTAATCCGCGGGCACAAGCGCCAACCGCTTCAAAAGCATCAATGATCGTTACATCTTTGCCATCAACCTGGCCAGCAAGGGTCGTACCGGCATAAACAAATACTGAAGCAACATCAATGCGAGCCGCTGCCATCATCATTCCTGGAAGTGATTTATCGCAACCAGCGAAGGTCACCATTCCATCCAGACGTTCGGCCTGCATAACTGTTTCAACCGAGTCAGCGATAACTTCACGAGAAACAAGTGAGAAGTGCATCCCTTCATGGCCCATAGAAATTCCATCAGATACCGAGATAGTTCCAAATTGCATTGGGAAACCACCAGCAGCGATTACGCCTTTTTTAGAAGCCTTTGCTAAGCGATCAAGTGAGAGGTTGCATGGGGTAATTTCATTCCAAGATGAAGCGATACCGATCTGAGGCTTTGCGAAATCTTCATCGCCCATTCCAACTGCACGTAACATTCCGCGTGCTGGTGCGCGCTCCATGCCATCGGTTACGAGTCCAGAACGTGGCTTCATATTGTTACTCAATTGGTTCCCCTTTAAGCCTGACCTAAGTGCTTTAACAATAGTTCACGAACCTTAGCCGCGTCTGCTGCTCCCCCGGTTGCCTTCATAACCGCACCAATAAGTGCGCCCGCTGCTGGAATATTTCCGCCTCGAATCCGTTCTGCGGTATCAGGCTGGGCTGCAATAGCAGCTTCGATCGCGACCATCAGGGCCGAATCATCAGAAACAACTTTTAACCCACGCTTTGCGATTACATCTGCTGGTGAACCTTCGCCGTTAATAACGCCTTCGACAACTTGACGCGCAAGTTTGTCAGTGAGCTCACCGCTGGCGATTAGCGCAATAATTTCAGCGAGGTTTGCTGAGGAAATTAGCGAAGTTGGTTCGACTTCCTTCTCGTTAGCAAGCCGGGAGATCTCACCAAGCCACCAGGTGCGAGCTCTTGTTGGTTCAGCTCCGAGCGCAATGGTCTCTTCAACAACGTCTAACAACTCAGCATTTATGAGCGCCGTCATTTCTTTATCTGGCACGTTCCACTCTGCTTGTAGTCGCTTGCGGCGAGTAGAAGGTTTTTCTGGAAGCTTTGCGCGTAGCTCTTCAATCCACTTCGCATCAGGAGTAACTGGAACTAAATCTGGTTCTGGGAAGTAGCGATAATCCTCCGCTTGCTCCTTGGAACGGCCGGGCCGAGTTAAGCCGGTGTCTTCTAGGAAGTGCCTGGTCTCTTGAATAACGCGCTCGCCATTAGCTAACCGGTTTGCCTGACGTTCAATTTCGCCAAAAAGTGCACGTTCAACCGACCGTAATGAGTTAACGTTCTTGGTTTCACTTCGAGTTCCCAGTTCGCCGCTACCGATAGGTGCGAGTGAAACGTTTGCATCACAACGAAGTGAACCTTGCTCCATCTTCACATCAGAAACACCAAGTGAGCGAAGGATGTCACGTAGTTCAGTCACATAAGCACGCGCAACTTGTGGCGCATACTTTCCGGTTCCCGGAACAATCTTCGTAACAATTTCAACAAGTGGAATACCGGCACGGTTGTAATCAAGGAGTGAATATTCTGCGCCATGAATACGACCAGTTGAACCGCCAACGTGGAGTGATTTGCCCGTGTCCTCTTCCATATGCACGCGCTCAATTTCAATTCGGAATTTTGCCGGGCCTTCATCAGTATCAATCTCAACGTCAAGAAAACCATTCACGCAGATCGGTTCGTCGTACTGGGAGGTCTGGAAATTCTTAGGCATATCTGGATAGAAATAATTCTTACGAGCAAAACGACTATAAGGTGCGATGGAACAGTTAAGTGCCAGACCAATCAAAATTGTGCTTTCGATTGCTTTAGCGTTTACGACCGGAAGCGCACCAGGCAGGCCTAAGCAAACTGGACAGGTTTGAGTATTTGGACTTCCACCAAACTCGGTTGCACAACTGCAGAACATTTTGGAATTTGTATTTAGTTCTACGTGAACTTCAAGACCTAGAGTTGGTTCATACTTCTCCATCGCCTGCGCAAAATTAAGGGCCATTAGCGCACCTGCAAATCTGGAATCTGTGAGATCAAAGTGTGACCCCATTTAGAATTGAGCGCAGCTTCAAGTGTTCCACCAACGCGATACATCAAATCATCTTGCATTACTGGAGACATGATTTGAAACCCAACAGGTAGACCATCTTCTGGGGCTAACCCACAAGGAAGACTCATTCCGCCAATTCCCGCCATATTTACCGGGATGGTGGCAATGTCATTTAGGTACATCGCTAGTGGATCATCACTCTTCTCACCTATTTTAAATGCAGTTGTTGGCGCAGTTGGTGAAACTAAAACATCTGCCTTGGCAAATGCCGCTTCGAAATCGCGCTTGATTAAGGTACGAACTTTTTGCGCCGAACCGTAATAAGCATCGTAATAACCAGATGAAAGAGCATATGTTCCTAGAATAATTCGGCGCTTCACTTCGCGGCCAAAACCAACTTGTCTAGTTAAATTCATAACTTCTTCGGCCCCGCGATTACCATCATCACCAACCCGAATTCCATAACGCATTGAGTCAAACCGGGCCAAGTTAGATGAGGCTTCTGATGGTGCGATCAAGTAATAAGCAGCCAGGGCGTATTCAAAGTTAGGGCAACTTACTTCAACTATCTCGGCGCCGGCTTCAACTAAAAGTTGTAAGGATTCTTCAAATCGAGTTTGAACACCCGCTTGAAAACCTGCGCCAGAAATCTCTTTAACAACACCGATCTTCATTCCCTTAACGTCCAGGCGTCTGGCCGCGGCAACAACTTGTGGGACTGGTGAATTAATACTTGTTGAATCGCGTGGATCATGTCCAGCAATTGCTTCATGCAAAAGCGCAGTATCTAAAACGGTACGAGCACATGGACCTGCTTGATCAAGACTGGAAGAGAAAGCAACTAAGCCATAACGCGAAACTCCGCCGTAAGTTGGTTTTACGCCAACAGTTCCGGTAACAGCTGCTGGTTGTCTGATCGATCCACCAGTATCTGTTCCGATTGCGAGCGGTGCTTCAAATGCCGCAAGTGCGGCTGATGATCCGCCACCAGAACCGCCTGGAATTCTTGTTAGATCCCATGGGTTATGTGTTGGGCCGTAAGCCGAGTTCTCCGTCGAAGAACCCATCGCAAATTCATCCATATTAGTCTTACCGAGAATTACTACCCCGGCGCTCTTCAACTTAGTGACAACACCAGAGTCATACGGTGGGCGCCAACCCTCAAGCATCTTGGAACCACAAGTTGTTGGAATTCCTTTTTGCGTTAAAACATCTTTGAGGGCAAGTGGCACACCAGCAAGTGGCCCAAGCTTTTCACCGGCGGCACGCTTTGCATCAACTGACGCTGCTTGCGCAAGTGCGCCTTCTTTATCTAAATGTAGAAAGGCATGAACCGCAGTATCTACTTGCGCGATTCGATCAAAGTGTTGGTTAGTTAAAGCAACGGAAGTAATTTCTCCTTTGGCAAGTGCCGCACCCATCTGTTCGGCGCTTAAACGAATTGAACTCATTCGGCTTCGCCTAAAATTTGTGGAACCTTAAAACGTTCTTCAATCTTGGCTGGTGCTCCAGAAAGGGCTTCCTCATTAGTTAAACTTGGCTTAACAACATCTTCCCGAAAAATATTTGTCATCGGTAGTGGATGCGAAGTTGGCGGAACATCGCCTCCGGAAACTTCTTGAACCCGGGCTACCGCACCGAGAATCACATCAAGTTCTGCGGCCATGTGATCTAGTTCTTCGGTACTCATCTCGATGCGAGCGAGACGTGCTAAATGTGCGACATCATCGCGGGAAATGGCGGCCATGCGGCAATCTTATCCTGCGGCCAACGACAACATTAAATCGTAATTAAGCGCGAATCTGCCCGGAACCTTTAACAATCCAAGTGGTGGTGGTCATCGCCTCAAGCCCCATTGGGCCACGGGCATGAAGTTTTTGATTTGAGATTCCGATCTCCGCACCAAATCCCATCTGCTCACCATCTGTGAAACGTGTGGAGGCATTGACCATTACCGCCGCACAATCAGATAGTGCGATAAACCTTGCAGCATTTTCCTCAGATTCCGTCACGATTGCTTCGGTGTGCTTAGTTCCATATTTTGCAATGTGATCAGAGGCGGCCAATAAATTTGGAACAATCGCAACATTCATCTCGAGTGCGTTGTATTCAGTAGACCAATTCTCATCCGTTGCCTTTGAAACCGTGATGCCGAGGCCATCGGCAATACTGGATGTCTGCGCATCAACATTTAATTTAACGCCGGCCTCAAAGAGCGCCTTAAGCGCAACCGGTAGAAAATCATGTGCAACGCTGGCATGCACCAAAAGCGTTTCGGCGGCATTACAAACACTTGGTCGGTGGGTTTTGGAATTAATCAAGATTGGCAGTGCTTTAGCCAGATCAGCTTTTTCATCGATATAAACATGACAAACTCCAGCACCAGTTTCAATTGTTGGAACCGTTGAGTCATCAACGACCGTGCGAATCAACGCAGCGCTTCCTCGAGGGATAACCAGATCCACTTTGCCCCGCGCATGTAATAACGCTTGAACCGTCGTGCGATCATCAGAAGGGACCAGTTGAAGTACATCTGGTGAAATATTGGTCTTGGCTAGCGCACGACGCATAACTTCGACCAAAACTTGGTTACTTGATGCCGCACTTGCCGAACCGCGGAGGAGCGCCGTATTTCCAGACATCAACAAAATTACCGCCGCATCAACCGTAACATTTGGCCGCGCTTCATAAACCATGCCGACGACTCCAAATGGAACTGTTACTTGTTTCAGATGCAATCCATTAGGAAGCGTACTTTCCCGAAGTGTTTTACCAAGTGGATCAGCCAACTTAGAAACTTGACGAGCGCCGTCTGCGATTCCACTAACGCGCTCTGGGGTGAGCAACAGGCGATCCTGCATGGATGAAGCCATGCCATCCGAAACCGCTCGTGCCATATCTTGGGCATTTGCCGCGAGAATTTCGACTTCCGAACTCGCAATTTCATCGGCTATTCGAAGCAGCGCATTCACCCGGTCCCCACTTGTAGCGGCAACAAGGGTGCGCCCAGCCAACCGCGCCTTATCTGCTAATTCGGCAATCAACGCTGTGGCTTCCATACACATAGCCTAGAGCCTCATACCCTTATCTCATGAAACATTTATTCCGTGGAATAAGAAATACTGTAATCGTTCTTGTGGCGCTAGCCGTCGCGCTGACTGGCTTCACAAAATTCATTCATTATCCAAATCCCATCGCCGCAATAAAGCTTGGACTCGCACCGGCATCTAAGACTCCAACGTTGATGCCTTGGCACACAATCCAGCCCGCGGTAACACCTATCGTTTGGCCCACAAGCACGGAAAAAATTCCAGAAACTATTTCTTGGCAAGGTAGCACAGTGAAGTGGCAAGAATTTTTAAACAAGTCACACACAAACGCTTTCATTTTAATTCGCAATGGCGTTATTACATACGAGTATTACAAGAAGGGCATGACGCCCGCAACGCAGCTTCCCTCTTACTCAGTCGCTAAAACAATGACGTCAATTGTTATAGGACAACTAGTTGCAGCAGGGAAAATTTCGGAATCAGATACTTTTGTTAAATATTTCCCACAATTTAAGACGGGAACTTCCTTTGACCAAGTAACGATTCAAACTCTCCTAGATATGCAGGCTGGGGTTGGCGTTTCCGATAATTACCCAACCGGACCACAAGGCTGGGGCGTTGGGATTGCCCAGATGTATGCAACCACCGACATGAGTTGGTTTATAAAGCACAATCGCAAGATGGCATTTGACCCCGGTAGCAAATCTGAATACATGAGCGTCGATACTCAACTTCTTGGAATGATAATTAAGAATGTAACGGGCGACAACGTCTCTAACTATTTCAGCAAACACGTCTGGCAACCCATCGGTGCCCAGTACCCAGCAACCTGGAACGTTGATCATATTGGTGGTCAAGAAAAGACGTTCTGTTGCTTCAATGCAGCTGCACGAGATTATGCTCGAGTTGGTCTAGCGCTTATTAATGGTGGCTACGCCGGGTCAAATCAAATTATCAGCGCAGACTGGTTAAAGCGCATGACAACCCCAGTAACAACGCTTGATCATAATTGGGGATATGGTGCACAAACCTGGCATCCATATCCAGGAATTACCTCTGCAATGGGCTTGCATGGTCAATGGATATTTACCGATCCAAAAACCCGAACTGTCATTGTAAAACTCTCGGACAATCCAACCGGAAATGATCCAGAAGTTGATACTGCAAAAGTCTTATACGACTTAGCGCAGAAGGTTAATTAGCAGAAGTACTAATTAGTCGAGAAGAAGGTGCCGAAGTCGGCTCCGCCAAGAGCCGCCTCCAAATGCACCAAACTCGTAAGCAACATTGAAATGCCATTTGAAGTTGCAATCTCTGCTGCCTGAATCTTTGTGACCATTCCACCACTGCCAACGCCAGATGTACCAACGCCGCCGACTTTTATTTCGCCAAGGTCACTGACTGAATCAACCTTTGCAACTCGCGTTGCACCAGGTGTACCTGGTGGCGCATCATAAAGTGCATCAACATCAGAAACTAGAACCAATAAATCTGCTGAAATTAACTTTGCAACCATTGCCGCCAGGCGATCGTTATCGCCAAGTCGAATCTCTTCGGTTCCAACTGAGTCATTCTCATTAATCACTGGAACTACACCAAGTTCAAGCAAGCGAAAGAGGGTGCGCTGAGCATTTGCCGATTGCATTGGGAGTGCAACATCATCACCAGTAAGAAGCACTTGTGATGCGACAATATTGTGCTTGCCAAATTCTTCGGTATAGCGTGCAATCAAGAGTCCTTGGCCAACCGAGGCCGCTGCTTGTTGGGTTGCAAGATCTGTTGGACGAGTAGTCATTTTCAGCGGTGCCATCCCAGCAGCAATTGCGGCTGATGTAACTATGACCACTTCTTTTCCAGATTTTGCTAAACCGGCCACAACAGCAACTAGTTTGGCAACTGCGCTGTTATCAAGAGCAGTTCCAGCACTTCCAGTGAGCGTTGACGAGCCAACTTTCACAACTACGCGCTTAGCGTCAGTCAAGAAATTATTAGCCATTATTTTTCAACCTCTTCTTGCACCCGTGGATCTCTTGGGTCGGTGATGTTGTACTCCCACTGCATTGCAATTTCATCGTCACTCAATTGATCATCATCTTCGATATAGCGACCAGCCCAAGGTGATTCAATACGTAAATCCCCACCACGTGGTCCGGCAAGAAGTTCGGCGCCAGCTTCGATCGTCGGTTCCCAATCGAAAATTACCGCAGCATCACCAGCACCAATTCGAACTTCATCTTTCGCCTTGGCGCCCTTCTTAAATAATTCACGTTCAACGCCGAGTGTTGCTAGGCGATCTGCGAGATAACCAATCGCTTCGGTATTGCCAAAGTCAGTCTGCTTGACCCATCGAACTGGCTTCTCGCCAAGCACGGTGAAGGAACCATCTTCATTTGCTGTAACTGAAAACCCAGAGTCGCCCACTGGTACTGGACGTAACACGATTCGTGCTTTTTCTTGTGCAGCTTCGGCTTTGCGTGCTGCTTGAATAATTCTTGCCATTGCATAATTTAGTTCGGTTAAACCAATATGGGAGGCTGCGGAAATTTGAAATACTGGATAGCCGCGAGCTTCCAAAATTGGTTGCACCATATCTGCCATCGCTTTTCCATCTGGTAGATCAACTTTATTTAGCGCAATAATTCTTGGTCGCTCCGAGAGTCCACCGTAAAATGAAAGTTCTTCCTCAATAATGTCGAAGTCCTTGACCGGATCACGGTCTGTTTCCAGCGTTCCACAATCCAGAACATGCACGAGCGCCGCACAACGTTCAACATGTCGCAGGAATTCAAGTCCTAAACCTTTTCCTTCGGACGCTCCTGGAATTAACCCTGGAACGTCTGCGACTGTGAAGCGAGTGTCCCCTGCTTGAACAACACCAAGATTTGGCGCAAGAGTTGTGAATGGGTAATCTGCAATTTTAGGCTTTGCCGAAGATATTGCCGCAATAAGTGATGACTTACCGGCGGATGGAAATCCGATTAAACCAATATCTGCAACGCTCTTTAATTCAAGAGTTAGGGAACGCTCTTCACCTGGCTCGCCTTTAAGTGCGAAGCCCGGAGCTCTGCGCTTTGAAGATGCCAAGCCAGCATTGCCCAGACCGCCTTTGCCACCCTGGGCTGCAATAAAACGAGTTCCATTACCAACGAGGTCAGCAAGAATATTCCCATCGCGATCTTTAATTACCGTTCCGTTTGGAACTGGCAAAATTAAATCTTTACCTTCTTTGCCATTGCAGTAATCGCCATAACCGAGTGAGCCATTTGTAGCGCGGCGATGTGGTGAATGGTGAAAATCTAAAAGGGTTGTCGTGCCTGGATCCACGAAGAGAATGACATCGCCACCGCGACCGCCGTTACCGCCATCTGGGCCACCAAGTGGCTTAAATTTCTCACGGTGTACTGATACGCAGCCATCGCCACCGCTTCCGGCAAAGGCAAGGAGAGTTACTCGATCAACGAATGATGCCATTTACTTTCCCTCCCTCTCGCTCCCTGAATAATTTAATATCTTCTAGTTACTGGTGAAATAAAAATGCGGGCCCGCAATACGCGGACCCGCAAAGAATTATCCGCGTTTAAGCGACTGGTACGGGAACGATATTTACAACCTTGCGACCGCGAGCGCGACCGAAAGCAACTTCGCCAGCAGATAGTGCGAAGAGGGTGTCGTCCTTGCCAATGCCAACATTTGCGCCTGGGTGGAAAACTGTTCCGCGTTGGCGAACCAAGATTTCTCCGCTCTTTACGATCTGGCCGGCGTAACGCTTGATACCAAGGTATTGCGCATTTGAGTCGCGACCGTTACGTGTGGAGGAAACGCCTTTTTTACTTGCCATTTATATTCGCCGCCTTATTTATTTCGTAATCGCGGTGATCTTCACGCGCGTAAGTTGGGAACGGAAACCTTGACGACGGCGATAGCCGGTCTTGTTCTTGTAGCGAAGGATGTCGATCTTTGGACCCTTTACTTCTTCAACAATTTCACCAGTTACTTTTACGCCAGCAAGTGCTTTGGCATCCGTTGTGATGTTTGCACCTTCAACGATTAGTACTGCAGGAAAGTTAACCGATGCGCCAACCTTGGCATCAATACGATCAACGAAAACAGTGTCGCCAACGGCAACCTTCTCTTGACGGCCGCCTGCTTTAACAATCGCGTACACGGTAACTCCTCTTTAAATGAAAATCATAAGTTGAACAGTGCCTAAGGGTACGGATTACCTACCCTCGGGGTCAAACTGGGGTTATTACGCCCGTACTTACCGCACGGCGGCGGCGCTTTCCAGGCTCTTTCTTTACTGGCTCATCCTGCTCGGATGCACTTTCATCGGAGGCCGATATTTCTTCGGTTGGCTCAAAATCTTCAGCTGGTTCTGGCTTATCTGAATAATCAGAGCGCGCGGAGTAACTCTTATCCATATCTTTATCGAGTGCCACCTTGTTTACAGGTTCGCTATGAATATGAATTCCACGTCCACCACAACTTTCGCAAGTTGTTGAGAAGGCCTCGATTAGTCCTTGACCAACGCGCTTGCGCGTCATCTGTACAAGTCCAAGTGATGTAACTTCAGCAACCTGATGCTTGGTGCGATCGCGGCCCAGGCACTCAACCAAACGACGTAATACTTGATCACGGTTTGATTCCAAGGTCATATCAATAAAGTCGATAACAATAATTCCACCCATATCGCGCAGGCGAAGTTGACGAGCAATTTCTTCAGCAGCTTCCAAGTTGTTCTTGGTAACTGTCTCTTCAAGGTTTCCGCCCTTACCAATGAACTTACCGGTGTTCACATCGATAACAATCATCGCTTCGGTGCGGTCAATTACGAGTGAGCCACCTGAAGGTAGATAAACCTTTCGGTCAAATGCCTTTGCTAGCTGCTCTTCAATCCGGTGCTCCGAGAATAACTCGCGAGCGCCAGTCCACTTCTCAATTTTTGCAGTTAGTTCTGGCGCAATATGGCCAAGATAATTATTAATATCATCCCAAGCCACATCACCCGAAACGATCATCTTGTTGAAGTCTTCATTGAAAATATCTCGAATAACGCGAACCGTTAGATCGGGCTCTGAGTAGAGAAGAGCTGGTGCGTTTGTTCCCGAAGCGCTTGCCTTGGTCTCAATATCTTCCCATTGTGCTTTGAGGCGAATTACATCGCGCTCAAGCTCTTCTGATGATGCGCCTTCAGATGCAGTACGAACAATTACGCCAGCATCTTCTGGGATCAAGCCTTTAAGAATTGTCTTTAAGCGGGAACGCTCTTGCTCTGGAAGCCGGCGACTGATTCCGCTCATTTCACCACTTGGTACATAAACCAAGTAACGACCGGGTAAGGAAATCTGACTTGTAAGGCGAGCGCCTTTCTGCCCGATTGGATCTTTTGTAACTTGCACTAGAACTGATTGCCCAGTCTTTAATACATGTTCAATTTTGCGTGGTGCGCCCTCTGCAAGTCCTGCGGTATCCCAGTTAACCTCACCGGCATAAAGAACTGCGTTACGACCTTTACCAATATCAACGAAGGCTGCTTCCATTGAAGGCAGTACGTTTTGGACCTTGCCTAAATAAACGTTACCTACATACGAAATATTGCTATTTCGGTTTACATAGTGCTCGACCATAATGTTGTCTTCAAGTACCGCAATCTGTGTGCGATCACCAGTCTGGCGAACTAACATCTCGCGATTTACATTTTCGCGACGCGCTAGGAATTCTGATTCGGTAATAACTGTGCCACGGCGGCGGACAAAGTCACGTGGCTCTCGATCATTTCGTCGGTTTCCACGATCGCCTCGATCACGTCGATCTCCTCGGCGGCCATCATTGCGGCTTGCGCGTTCTGGTCGTGTTGAACTTCCAGGTGCTCTTGGCTCGCGGACTTTTACAACGGTTATTACGCCATCTTCTTCAATTGTTTCACCTGGCGTTACGCCTTCACCAGTTGCACGGCGACGGCGACGGCGACGAGGTGATGTGGTTGTACCGGCTTCACTCTCTTCATCATTAATTGCGCCGGCATCTAACTCTTCACCGGTATCAGAATCTGTAGTTTCATTTTCACCATCGTGACCACGACGGCGGCCTCTTCCACCACGACGACGGCGGCGACGTTCAGCGCTGGCTTCATCGCTCTCGCCTTGTGGACCGTTCTCAGAATCACTCGTTACTGACGTGGCCTTAGCCTTCTTAGGTGCGACATCTTCTGGCGCTGCCTGAAACATCGGAACTGGAATCGAAGCACTTTTCTTGGGTTCTTTAGTAACAACTTCCTCGGTGGTTACTTCGACCTCGGTGGTTACTTCTGATTTATCTGCTTTCGCAGACTTTTTTGATGCGCGCTTACGCGCACCTTTTGGCACTATAGCCATAACATCAAATCCTCATCTGGGTACTTACTAAACGAAAACTTTTTAAAGTATTCGACTTTCGGCACTTCTCTTGGCTCCGGTTGGAGCAATCTTGGTAAAACTTCCGTTTGAAAGCTCTGCATCTGCGACTGACGGCGAGGTATTAAGGTCCGATGGACCACTCGGCGTGCGCTGAACGCTGGCTAAAGTATGACGCACTTTGGGCTTAAAGGCCAACCTCTCGGCAATTTGTGCGGGGGAAATTCGCTTTTGCCCGCTATCTGGCGCGCAGGTGAACGTTTTGGATCAGCCCAAGCCCGATCAAGTTGGCGAACATGCTCGAGCCACCGTAGGACATAAATGGGAGTGGGACGCCAGTCATCGGCACCATACCCATGGTCATTCCGATATTTTCAAAGGTTTGAAAGGCAAACCAGGCAATCACTCCTACAACTACCAGTCGCCCAAATAAATCATTCGTGCGTCTGGCAATCCTAAATGATCGATAAAAGAATAATCCGAAACATAAAAGAATAAATCCAGAGCCCAAGAAACCAAGCTCCTCCCCTGCAACTGTGAAAATAAAGTCAGTTTGTTGTTCCGGCACAAATCGGCCATTTGTTTGTGGTCCGGTAAATAAACCTTTACCGATCACACCACCGGATCCAATTGTGATTCTAGATTGCCGCAATTGATAACCACTTATTTGTGGATCAGCGGTTGGGTCGACAAAAGATTGCAGGCGCTTTATTTGATAGTCGCTAACGACACCAGCCTTGACCGCGACAAAACCGCCGATAAGAGCCACTAGCAAAAGCCCAATAACCCATCGGGTTGGGGCGCCAGATGTGCCAATGATCGCGACAATTGCTGCGCTGATAATTACTACGGTTCCTAAGTCAGGTTGTAACAAAATAAGAACGAGCGGTATCGCAGCAATACCAAGTGCCTTCACGACATCGAGGTCAGTAGGGTTCTTATCACTATCTCGTTTTTCGGCAAGGATCATTGAGATTCCAACAATGATGCCGATCTTGGCTAATTCAGCTGGCTGTATTTGAAAACCACCAGGAAATGAGATCCAAGCCCGGGCACCGTTAACCGTGGTGCCAATCCCCGGAATGATTACCGCAGTTAAGCCGAGAACAGCAAGTCCCCAAACGATAGGGGTGTAGGCGCGCAATAATCGGTAATCGATCAACGTTGTTAAATATGCGAGCAAGCCACCGATAAGAATATTCACGATGTGGCGCTTTAAATAATATTGCGGATCCAAATTCTGTGATGCAAACCAAGATTTAGTTGCAGCCCAAACAAGCAAGGTGCCAATTAAAAGCAAAGCGGCAACCGAAAAAGTCAGTACCCGATCAAAATTATCAAAATTCTCTCGGATCCGAGAGCTTCGGCTTTTGGTACGAAAAATTGTCATGGCTTAACTAACTTAGCTGACTTTGGATCAATCTTTGGGATTGTGGTTGGAATCCCATTTGGGAAAATTGCCTTCTTTGGATCTACCGTTGAACCACTAACGCCATAGAGCGCGGCATAAATATCATGCACACCGACCGCGCTTACTGCGGCGCCAAAGCCGCCTTGGCTTACCATCATGATTACGGCAAATTGCGGATCTTCAACCGGGGCGAAGGAGGCAAACCAAGACGTGTCATCTTTGGCGCTTCCATTTGTATTTCGTCCTAGATCTTGGGCAGTACCTGTTTTACCCGCAACGTGAATGGGGAAACCGGCAAAAACCCCAGCGGCCGTTCCATTGGTTGCAACCGAGCGCAGCGCCTTATGAAGAAAATCGATGGTTGCTGGCGTTGTATTAACCTTTCCGGTTACCACTGGCGTGAACTCTTTAACAACAGTTCCATCTGGCTTAAGAATCGCACGAGCAACTTCTGGCTTATAGATCGTGCCGCCATTAGCAATCGCAGCATAAGTTTGCGCCATTTGGATCGGAGTTAACAAGGTATCGCCCTGGCCGATCGAAAAGTTCACCGCATCACCTGCACGGATTATGTTTCCATCTGTGCAATTCTCTTTAGCAATTGCAATTAAATACGGTGTCAGATCACTCTTCCGGGCCCGGTTTTGGTAATCGCAATAATAATTTTTGTTTGACTGGTAATACTTCTCTTTCCAATCCCGATTAGGTAAGCGACCAGATGCTTCAGCTGGGAGGTCGATTCCGGTCAACTTTCCAATCCCAAAGGATTTTGCGGCGTTAAAGAAGTAATCGTGTAGTCCAGATTTTGGGCGCAATCCGCCATCTCGAACCCACTCGTCATAGGCAATTTGATACCAAATCGTGTCGCAGGAAACCGCAATCGCAGTCTGCATATTGATCCGGCCTTGTGCTTTAGTTTCAAAGTTCTTAAATTCTCGGTTACCAACTTGAACTGTTGCCGGACAGTTATACGCCGCATTCATGTCATAGCCCGCATTAGTGGCTGCGACGACTGAGATTGATTTGAACGTCGATGCCGGGGCATACATACCTTGCCATGGGCGATCTAGCGCCGGTACGCCAGAACTCTCACTAAACAAATTCTTTGCTTGGGCTTGTGTTAAACCTTTCTGCCAAATATTTGGATCATAAGTTGGGTATGAAGCCAGTGCTAAAACTTTTCCGGTGTGAACATCAAGTACAACGGCCGCACCACCGTCTGCGCGATAGCCCATAGATTTCGCGCGAAGCACCGAGGATGCAAGTGCCTTCTCGGTTGCCGCTTGGAGCCTGGCATCTAAATTCGTTACTAAGTTATCGCCAGCTATTGGCTTGGTACTTTGACTCTGGCTCGTAATCGACTCTTTGCGATCGACCGTAACTGTTTTAATTCCTGGCTTGCCCCGAAGATATTGGTTGTATTGGTACTCCAGGCCAGATTTTCCAATTACTTCATCTCGGAAATACCCACCATCAGGGTTTGCTAGATCACTCTCAGTTACCGACCCAACATAGCCAAGTACATGTGATGCGTTTTCACCTGCCATAGATGGATAACTTCTAACTGGAACTGGCTGGGCGTTAATCCCGGGAAATGAATCTGAGTTCTCTAAAACTTTAAGCGCTTGGGCTTGAGTTGCACTTCTTGTGACCGGAATCGGTTGGAACCTCGTTCCCTTCCAACACCCGTCTCGCTCCCCGATTGGAAGCTCACCACACAGTCGTGTTGCAATAAAAAGGTCATTCGGTTTTACGCCAACCAAGGCTGCAACCTTTGCCAGAACCGCTGAGCCCTTATCTGGCAATTTATCTATAACACTGCGATCTACTGAGATAACCATTCCCGGCCGATCCATAGCAAGTGGGATACCAGAACTATCGGTAATAGCGCCGCGAACTTGCGGTGTCATAACATCTCGACTCTGAATACTTAGCGCTGCATTCTTATATTTTAAACCTGCTGCTACCTGTAGGTAAAAAAGTCGACCACCGAGTGCAACTGTCAGAGATAAAATTAGGACTTGAACAATTACCAGATTTAATCTAGAGCGCAGACTCATGCGCGCTCCCGAGAATTAATTGTTATTGAGCGCCACTTAACTAAGCCAGGAAGCAGTATCGGTGCAAACAACAAAGTCCAAAGGCTGTTCCCCAAAATCGTCAACATATTTGTACCAAATGAACCATTATTTTCGCCAAGTAGAACCCCAAAACATAAAAAGACCAGCAGCGTTAAGGCAGCGCCAATTGAAATGAAAATTACAAATGATCCGGGGCGTTCGGTGAAATCACCAATGCTCTCCCGATTCGTTGCAAATAGGTAGCCGATGATTGTGAGAATCAAGGCCCACTTGCCAAAAGGTGAATCAGATGAGGGCGAGAGATCAAGAATCAGTCCACCGATAAATCCCAGCACGAAGGCGCCGAACTTATCTTCAAGGGACATCAAGCCAAGTAAGACTGCTAGGTAAAGTGAAAAACCTGCGATTGGAAAGTTAATTTTTGAGATTGCTGCTTCTTGGATAACAAAGACTACGAACAAAAATACAGAAAAGATGCCGGCTCTGGTCCAACTCACTTCTTCGCCTTGACTGTCGGAGCTGGTGTCGGGGCCGGAGAATTTGAAGTAGCGCTGGACGCCGATGGGGTTGGAGTCGCTGTCACATAAATTGTCTTCGTTGGATCTGGCGTAGGAACAAGGGAATCTTTTGGATCTTGTTTGCCTACTGCTGTTATCACCGAAACAACTCCCAAGCTATTTAAATTCGCATAACCCGTGACACTTGCCGTTTGCGTCAGCGCCGAGTTTGAGTGGTCAACAAAGGAAACCGATCCCACTGGTAGGCCCGGGACAAATGGATGGTTGTTATCACTTCCGAGTGAGACGAGGGCATCCCCAAATTTAATTGTTCCTGTTGGGTCTAATAACTGAAGGGTGTAACGACTATTTCCTTGACCAAGGAGAATTCCAACAGTCTGGGTTCCAGCGATTCGAACCCCAATTCTAAAAGTTGGATCACTCATAAGGATGACGATCGCAGATGACCCCGTAACTGATTTAACCACACCAACAATTCCGGATTCATTTATAACTGTCATATCTTTTTGAATTCCATCAGATGAACCAGCATCAATTGTTATTGTCTGAGTAAAAGTTGAGGCACTTCCCTGACCAATTACGCGAGCCGCGACAACTTTATAACCACCGCGTCCGGCCAGATTGAGTACGCCTTTGAGTTTCGCAAGTTGACCTTTTACATCACTATTAAGAACTAGTTGGTTCTTGAGCTTGGCGTTCTCCTTTTGCAAGTCTGTTATCTGCGCCTTGGCTTTTCCGAAATTCTTTACATCGCCAAAAAAATTGCCAACGGGTGAGAAGAAGTCGGAGAAACCACGCTGGACTGGGGCGAGAAAGGATTGAGTTGCCGACCTGGAATTCTTGGCAATGTTGATGCCACGAAGATCAAGAGTTATTAAGAAAAGTGCGGTTACTAACAAGATAACAAGTAGAAGCCTGGAGCGGTTGTTCCCACCTGCTGCCACGGTTATCTCCTCTTAGGCCAGAACTAAATCGTGAGATTATCGACGTGGTTCAGAGATCAAAACCTTTTCTAAGGCTTCAAACTCTTCAACGCACTTACCCGAACCTTCTGCAACTGCCTGTAGTGGTCGTTCACAAATATGAACTGGCATTCCGGTTTCATGGCGCAATCTCGCATCAAGGCCACGAAGCAGCGCGCCGCCTCCCGTTAAAACAATTCCACGATCCATCAAGTCACTTGCAAGTTCAGGTGGCGTCTTATCAAGCGTACTTTTCACAGCGTTAACAATTTGAGTTACTGGATCTTCCATAGCTTTGCGAATATCAGCTGCTGATACCAAGATAGTTTTTGGCAAGCCCGTAGCAAGATCGCGACCACGGATTTCAGCGTCTGGCTCGCCAGGCAGCTGGTAGGCCGAACCAATTGCCATCTTGATCTCTTCTGCGGTTCGCTCACCAAGTAATAGGGAGTACTCGCGCTTAACCCAATCAATAATTGATTGATCAAGCTCATCGCCACCAATGCGGATTGAAAGCGCTGTCACAATTCCGCCAAGTGAAATAACAGCAACTTCAGTTGTTCCGCCACCAATATCGACAACCATGTTTCCAGTTGGTTCGTGGATTGGCAGGCCGGCACCGATGGCAGCCGCCATTGGCTCTTCAATTATGTAAACCTTACGTGCTCCTGCTGCATATCCAGCATCTTTTACCGCGCGCTGTTCCACGCCTGTAATGCCTGAAGGAACACAGACAACTATTCTCGGCTTTGCAAGATAACGACGACGGTGAACTTTTTGAATAAAGTAACGGAGCATCCGCTCGGTTGTATCAAAGTCGGCAATCACACCATCCTTGAGCGGACGAATTGCCACAATATTTCCAGGTGTCCGGCCAATCATTCGCTTGGCTTCAAGACCAACAGCAAGGATCGCGCCAGTATCTTGATTTACCGCAACAACACTTGGCTCATTAAGAACAATGCCGCGACCACGTACGTAAACCAAAGTATTCGCTGTCCCTAAATCGACTGCCATATCTCTGCCGATAAATGACATTCGATTCTGCTTTGTTTTACTCATTAGTGACCTTTCGAATTTAACTCAGGGAAGAAGATTGCTATCTCACGATTTGCTGATTCAACTGAATCAGATCCATGAACAATGTTTTGCACAACTTTTGTACCTTGATCGCGGGCTAGATCACCGCGGATTGTTCCGGGTTCGGCAACGGTGGGATCAGTCGTGCCAGCTAATTTACGGAAACCTTCGATCACGCGATTTC
>Ga0007796_10000117_pt1 | contig 20670 bp, 18 predicted proteins | sample CryBogmetaGMA0M_FD_60373 | JGI IMG/M metagenome (GOLD analysis project Ga0007796, IMG submission 60373) | Freshwater microbial communities from Crystal Bog, Wisconsin, USA - MA0M | ecosystem: Environmental > Aquatic > Freshwater > Lake | place: Crystal Bog, Wisconsin, USA | collected 2009-07-06 | reverse complement strand
CCGGTGAGTTTCTGGGTGCCCATGGCATAGATCTGCTGGGCTTGGCTTGGATTGCCGCTGGCGCCCTGGAGCTTGGCCGCAAATTGCTGGCAGGCTTGTTGCTGTTGGGGGTTGGTTGGGGTAGCGGTCACGGGAGCGGTGGCTGGGACAACAGCTTTTGGGGTTGCTCCAGGGGCCGGTGAAGGGGCCGCTGTAGGTGCAGTCGCTGTGGGTACGGGGATATCGGTGCAGGGGTTTTCACCAAACGTCTCCACCAGCTTCAGCACACCCTGTTGGTAAACAAATTGGGCTTGTTGGGGGTTGCCACTAACGGCCTGCAGCTTGCCCGCAAACTGTTGGCAGGCCTGGCGTTCCTGATAGCGGCGGGCCAGGGGCCCCGCTTGGGCTTGGGGGATTCCCAGGGCGCTGGCGAGAACCAGCGCTAAGAGTGCAGGCGATCCGAGCCTGCCCGGGACGGTGGTGAGGATGGACATCTTTACTTTTCGAGTTTTCTCACGTTATGGGCTGGTGCCAGCCATCGCCCGCCGCAGGGCTTCACAACGGCCATCTTGTAAGAGCCCTTCAGCCTTGGCCAGACCAGCGTCCAAGGTCGGGCTGGTCCCCTGGCGCCAGAGGTAAAAGCCGGCGTTCCAGATCAGGCCTTTGGCCAAGGGCCCTTCGCATCGCAGCGCTGCCAGGGCTTGTTCGCGCCATTGGGCCAGGGTGCCCAGCTCGCTCTCAGGGGCGCGCAGGTCGTAATCCCGGGCGTGCAGCAACAGGCGCTCGGGCAGGGCGGAGCCCCGCCGCCAATGGCCGGCTACGGCCACCCGGCTTGTCGGCAGGTCGACGCCCCCTTCCAAGCCTTTGACCGTCAGGCCTTCGTCTTGGCCAAGCAATCTCCATGTGGCTCCAGCCAGGTCTTCGGTGGGGGCATGCACAAAGCCGCTCACCTGGAGGGCTGGCGAGCGGTAGCAACTCCACAACAATTCCAAGGTGGCAATGGGCGGGCGTTTGCCGATCTGCTCACGGATCGGCACCAGCTGTTCGGCGACCGGGAAATGGTGCGGTTGGTGCAGCAGCGCCAGGCCTTTGGATTGGAAGTGGTGGACCATGGCGGGCCAATCGAGTTGGGCGATTGGGAGATCGAGCGCCGCCAAGAGCTCTGCGTTGGTGGCGCCGTATTTCACGGGCATGGGGGCCCCGCCCTGCAGCACCACCCCCACACCAGCGCTGACCAAAACAAGGGCGGTGAGGGGGAGGAGCGGTGCTTCGCGGCAGCGTCCATCGAAGGGCACGCCAAAGCTCACCACGCTGCGCTCGACTGCGGGCAGCGTGGGCCCCATCTGGTGATAGGCCACGAGCATCCCAGCCATTTCCTCAGGCCGGGGCCGCCGCAGGCGATGGGCAATCAGGAAAGCCCCCGCCTGGGCAGGACTGGCCTGGCCAGCCAGGATGCGCTCGATCGCCTCGCGGGCCTCAGCTTGGGTCAGACCCGTGCTGGTGCGCTCCCCACTGCCGAGCTTGCCAAGCAGCTCCCGAAAGCGGCAAAACCCTTCACCCAGCTCTTCAGCCCTCTGGTGGCGGCGCTGGCCGATCGGCTGCTGGTGATCGTGGGGCGGCAGCATGGGGGAACGGTTTCGCGGTGCAACCCTGGCAGTTGAGCGTTCTTGCCGCATCGTGGGGATGTTCTCCTATGAGAGCGCCTAGGGGTGATTTCGTATTTCTATGACAACCGATATTTCAATAGCGAAGACTGACTTCTGTTCTATGACCGCCAGCTCCAAGCTCAGCAAGATTGAACAGGCCAAGGCAGAGCTTTGTGGCCTTGATCTAGCCCCTCACTTGGCTGAGTTGGCGAGCCAGGGCTGGGAGTCGCTGGATGAGGCCACGCTCACCATCCGGCTGAAATGGCTGGGTATTTTCTTTCGCCCTGTCACACCAGGGCGATTCATGGTCCGGCTCCGGTTGCCCAATGGGGTGATCCGCGCCGATCAATTGGAGGTGCTTGCCGATGCGGTGGACCGTTGCGGGGTGGATGGTTCGGCCGACATCACCACGCGCCAAAATCTGCAGCTGCGCGGGCTGCTGCTGGAGGACATGGCCCCTCTGATGCGGGCGATGGAGGCGGTGGGCCTCACCAGCCGCCAATCGGGCCACGACAACGTCCGCAACATCACCGGCAATCCTCTGGCAGGAATTGATCCCGAGGAAATCGTGGACACCCGGCCCCTGGTGGCAGCGATTCAGGCCGCGCTCCTCGGTCCCGATGGCCCCCGCAACCTGCCCCGCAAGTTCAACGTGGCCGTTGGTGGCGCCCCCGACAGTTTCCTGTTGCACAACGATCTGGCGTTTCTACCTGGGGTTCGGGAGGGTCAGCTGGGCTTCACCGTGATGGTGGGAGGTTTCTTCTCGGCCCAGCGCAATGAATTGGCAGTGCCCCTGGGCCTATGGGTGGCTCCAGAGCAGCTTCCCTCTTTCACCTTGGCGGTGTTGGCCCACTTTGCGCGCCATGGCAATCGGGTGGCTCGTAACAAGAGTCGTCTGATGTATTTGATTGATCAGTTGGGCCTTGAGGCCTATCGGGAGGCGGTGGTTGGCGAACTGGAGGCTATCGGTGGTGAGGCCTTCCCCCACGACGGCACCCATCTGGTCAACCGTGCTCCCCGTTCTGGCGTCGGTATCCATGCCCAGGGCCAAGCTGGCTTCCATTGGGTTGGCCTCAGCGTGCCGACGGGCCGCTTGGATGCCGGGGCAATGGCGGAGCTGGCCAGGCTGGCCCGCTCCTATGGCGATGGGGAGTTGCGGTTGACCGAAGCCCAAAACGTCTTAATCGCCAACGTGCCGACCGACCGGGTAGAGGCGCTGTTGGCGGAACCTTTGCTGGCCAGATTCCGGCCGAATCCGGGAGCCTTGGAAGCGGAGGCCGTGAGCTGCACCGGGAATCGCTACTGCAGTTTTGCCCTGATTCCCACCAAGACCACCGTCGAAGCGGTGGTCAAAGAGCTCGAAAAGCGCTTGGAGCTTCCCCATGCGGTGCGAACCCATTGGACGGGCTGTCCCAATGCCTGCGGCCAGCCCTACATGGGTGAGATTGGTCTGATGGGCGCCAAGGCCCGCCACGATGGCGAGATGGTTGAGGCCGCCAAGATTTTCCTTGGGGGTTCGATGGGTTCCGATCCCAAGCTGGCTGAGTTGCACGACAAAGGCGTCCCCCTAACCCAATTGGCCGATGTGCTGGAAGACCTTTTGGTCGAGCGCTTCGGGGCCCGCAGGAAGGTCGCCGAGGCCTGAATTGGCTCAGAGAGGTCCTTCGTTGGGCCCAGTCTTCCCTAGGCACCTATCCCGTTTCGTGCAACGTCCGTCCATTTCCACCTCATCCCAGCCCTGCGGTGAACCCGGGTTAGCTGACGTTGGCAGCAACGAGCGCTGGCAGCAACTTCAGGCACTCAGGAGGCAGACCCTGCCGATTGACCCCTGGCTTAGGGCCCTCGAGAGCGGAGCGCTGCCATTGGAAGCAGATCTCGTGGTAGCGCTGGCCACGCGGGTCGATCGCCCAGGGGCTGAGCGGTTGCTGGCGATGGGTGTGGCGGCAGGAGCGGATTGGTTTTGGCAGAGCCTGGCTCGGGAATTGCTTGGCTTGGCTGGCACCGTGTCGGCGGTTTGGCTGGAGCCTTTGCTGGCCTGCGCTGGGCTGATTTCCCCAGATCAGCACTTGGCTTGGGCCCAGGCGCTGGGCTGCTTCCAGGATCCCCGGGTGGCGGATCAGCTGCGCCGGCTTGGGGTGGGGTCTGGGTGGCAGGAACCCAGCTTGTTGCCGTTGCTCGGCCATCAGCGGCAGCCCCAGGATGGGCCCCTATTGCTCGATCTGGCGCTTCAACCCGCGCCCCTGGCGTTGCGGCAGGCTGCGCTGGAGGGGCTGGCTGTGGGTTTGGCGGCATGGCCCATCGCTCCCCTGCGCGCCGGTCTGGTTGTCTTGGCCCAGGATCTCCATGGCGCCCTGGCCTCCAAAGCGGTGGATCTTTTGGCACGTTTGCCCCAAGGTCAGTCCGTGTTGCGGCGGTTGGGCCGACTTGCGCTCGATACCGAAGTGGCTCAACGCTTACAACGCCGGCTTTGTCCTTCTCCCCTGGTGCTCGTGGTGCATGGGCGCCGCGGCGGGGTGATTCCTGATGAGGTGAGGGCCCTGGCAAGCGCTGTCGAGCAGTGCAGGGGAGTGCCTGTGGTGCTTCAGGCCCTCACGGCGGAGCCTCCCCAGGCCAGTGCAGGCTTTTTTGATGCCGCCCAACAGGCCCAGATGGTGACCCTGGTGCCCCTGTTGCTTCTGCCTGGGGGCCATGTCCGGGTTGATTTGAATGCCATCGCCAGGGATTGGCGTCGTCGCTTGGCGTCCTTGCAGGGTGTGTCCCTTCAGCGGCACTTCTTTTTGGGGGCCTGGCCGGGTTGGCAGCAGTTGTTGGCGGCCCAATTGCGCCAAGTTGCTGGCGGCAGGTCCTGCTGCTGGTTGCACCATCCCTTAGACGGTGAGCTGGCCAATCGCTATGTGGCCCTTTTGAGCCAGGTGCTTGGGTACCCGGGGGTGTCCGCTCCATACAGTGCAGCGATGGATCAACTAGGGCCTGTCGCCGCCAATTCGACCGTGGTGCAGCCGCTCACGTTGGCGGCGAACCGCCTCACGGAATCGCTTGAGGCCAGCGTTAGCTCTGAGCCAGAGACCGGGCCCAACGGGCGGGTTCAGTTGCTGCCACCCCTGCTTCAGCAGCTTGAGGTGCGTGAGTTTCTCCTCACCAGCTTGGGGGCCCTGCCATGACGGGCGGTGACGCCGAAACGGCCAATCCTTCGGCCCTTGAGAACCCATTGGGAAAGGTGTATTTGGTGGGGGCGGGTCCCGGTGATCCCGACCTGCTCACCCTCAAGGCCCATCGGCTGCTGCAGCAGTGCGATGCCCTCGTCTACGACTCCCTCGTGCCCCAGCAGCTGCTGGATCTGGTGGCAGAGGGCTGCGAACTTCATTTCGTGGGTAAGCGCCGGGGCCACCATTCGGTGCCCCAGCCCAGCACCAATGCGGTGTTGGTGGAGCTCGCCAGGCGCCACCAGTGCATCGTGCGACTCAAAGGCGGTGATCCCTTTTTGTTTGGCCGCGGCGGCGAAGAAGCGGCCCACCTGGCGCGCCATGGGGTGAAGGCGGAGGTGGTGCCTGGGGTGACGGCCGGCATCGCCGCCCCCGCTTATGTGGGCATCCCCGTGACCCACCGCAAGGCCGGATCCAGCGTCACCTTTGTGACCGGCCACGAGGAAATCGACAAGGTCCGTCCCGGGGTGGATTGGCGGGGCCTGGCCCAAAGCAGCGACGGGCTTGTCATCTACATGGGCTTGCACAATCTGCGGCGCATCGCCGAAGAGTTGGTAGCTGGGGGCCTATCTGGGGCGACGCCGGCGGCGGTGATTCAGCAGGGCACGGTGAAAGGCCAGCGCCATCTGGTGTGTGCCCTCGAAGAGCTGGCGGATCGGGCCGAAGCCGAGGCCTTCGCATCTCCCTCGATCGTGGTGGTGGGCCAGATGGTGGCGGAGCGGGTTGAGGGGGTGGCACCTGAGCCCGCCGATGTGGAGATGCCCATTCCCTTTTGAGCGAGGCGGCCGTGCTTGCCCAAAGCGGTATCGCTGGGGCACGCAATCCGTAGGTCAATTGCTGAACTGGCCTGTGAATCCGGGTGTTTCGTAGCTCTCGCAACGCTTTTTGATCCGGCAGCTCGGTTCACTGGAGTCATTCCTTGGGCGTTTTGCTTGCGCCGGTTCCCATGTCGTCTTTCGCCCCTGGGGCCGCCATCGGCCGCTCGCCAATGTTTGAGCTGATTCCCTACGAGAAGTTTCGAGATACCCCCGCCGTTCGCTTCTTCGACATCACGGTTGCGGAATCCAACGCCCGGGACCTGGTGATCCACTCAGGCCCAGCCATCAGTCCGCCGGATGAGGAGAAGACCGGCGCGTGGCAGTTTTATTTGCACCCCCACCAGGAAGACAACCTGCTGGCCCTTGGGGGTGGTCGCACCTTTTATCTGGTCAATTTGGGCTGGAATTACCCGTATCACATAGTTCGCCTCGATACCGGAGGCGACATCCTGCGCATCCCTCCAGGCACCTTCCACCGGTCGGTGTCAGACCCCGACGGCTCCGTGGTGCTCAACCAGGCCGTACGCGATCCAGGGGCGAGCGTAGTGCGGGAATTTCGGGTCTATAACAGCCGCCGGATTCCCCGGCTGTTTGCCACCACCTTCAAGACCGCGCCCTTGCCCAAGCTCCATGGGGTGAGCTGGTAGCTAGCCCAGGCGCAAATCCACGGTGCACGCCCCTGGGCGCGCTCCGCGCCAGGGATTTGGCTCTGGAGTGTTGGGACTGGCGGGATCGTTTGCCGGAGTAGGGGGATCCCCAGCCTGGAGCTCAAAACCTGTGGCTTCGTTGGGCAAGCTCCATTGGGCGATGGCCCTGCCCTGGTGGCGATCGATCAGCTGGAGATCCAGGGGGATGTGGTTGGCGATGCAGGGGTGGAGGCAGGGATAGAGGGCTTCTTGGCGATAGCGCACGGCTACGGGTTGGTTAGCGCCCAGCACCAGGGGCCGGCCATTGAGAACGAGGCCATAGCGCTGGCGGAAGGCCCCGGTGCTGATCACTTCAAAGCGCCGTAGGGAGCTATCCACAAAGCGGCTGGTGCTGCCGCCTTCCACGGGGGTATCGCACAGCAGGGGCCAGGGTTCGAGGGCGCGGCGAATCTCCAGGGTTGCCGTTGGGTCGGTTGGATCGCTCCAGCTCAGGAGCGGTGGGAAGCGCCACTCCCAGATGGCATGGAAAATCGAGCGCTCCAGTGGATAGCCAGCTTGTTCGAGCTCATCGAGCACCAGCCCTAAATCGAGCCCCAGTTGGCTGGGCAGGAGCCATTGGTCGTGCAATGTCTCACCCCAGGGCTTGAGGGCAGGGGGCCTGCTCGTGGGATCCAGCAGGTGCACCGCCAGGGCCCGCCAGAGCAGGGCGACGGCGGAGGTCCACTGGTGCTGGGGAAAGGTTTCCAGGGCCCGAAATTCGATCAGCCCCTGGCAGCCGGCTGCCCAGGCCGGGTTCCAGAATTTGTCGAGGCTGATCTCACTGCGGTGGGTGTTGCCGCTCTTGTCGGCATGGAGATGGCGCAGGGTTTCGCTGATGGCGATGCGTTGATCGCCGGCGGGCAAGCCTTCGAGCACGCCATGGGCCAGCTCCAAATCCAGCCAAGCGGCACTGCCCTCATCGGGCCGGGGCGCCTGGGAGGCGGGCCCTACGGAGTTGCCAGAAAACAGGTAGGCCAGGCTTGGGTGGTGCTGCCAGTAGCGCAGGATCCCCACCAACCAGGCCGGCCGGCTGAAGAAGGGGTTCTCCTCCAGGCTGGGACCGCCCCAGAGCAGGTGGTTGCCGCCGCCGCTGCCTTCGGTGCGCTCCCCCTGTTGCTTCCAGGAGCGCAGGCCCACGGCCTCACCCGCTTCTTCCAAGGCCCGCATCCAGCCGGCGTAGTCGGCCCAGCTGTGGCACACCGGCAGGTTCACTTCCAATACGCCGGGGTCGGCGGTGAGCCCCAGCACCTGCCACGCCCCATCGATATCGAGGGGCAGCACCCCACTGAGCTCGGGCTGGCTCCAGGCTGCCGAAACCTGGGCAATCACGCCTAGCAGGCTTTCCAGGGGTTGGCGGGCCAGGGGTGGCAGGAACAGGCTCCAGTCCTCCGGCCCTACCTCGAGGGTGAGCACCTGCCGCAGCACCCCCTCGGGGAAGTGAGCCAGGGGCAGGCGCAGGCCGGCGGGCCCAGGGGCGCCGATGAGCTCCCGCAGGGGCTCCTCCAGGGGCCAGGCCGCCGCCTCCCAGCCCAGGGGTTGGCTTTCGGTGGCTTCGTCGTGGTGGCAGAGCGGTGCGGCCCAAACCTGGCGCTTGGGATCGAGGGGATCGCGCAGGGGCAAGGGCTGGAGCGGGCATCCCAAGCCCTCGCCAATGGCGGCCAGCAGGCCCGGGGCTTCCCTGGCCGTCAGGGCGCGGCGGGCCGCTGAACCGTGGTGGGACCAGCGCACGACGGGGGTTCCATCGGCTCCGGTGATCAGCCGCAGGGCCCAGCGGGGATTGACTTCGCCGTCGTAGCGCTTGCCCGGGCAATAGATCAGGGTGCTGCCGGGCCAGACCCGTTGCTCCAGCTCCCGACCCAGGGCTTTGGCATAGCGCAATTTGGTGGGGCCATCGGCCGCCACGCTCCACTCGGCCCCCTCTGGCTTCACGGGCACGTAGGTGGGTTCGCCGCCAAAGGTGAGGCGGATGCCGGCTTCGGCGAGCTGTTGCTCCAGCAGGGCGGCCGTGGTTTGGTTGATGGAGCTGGTCATGGCTGGTTAGCTCCCAGGGATGAGCTGGTGGCTGGTGGCGCTGAGCACCTCGGCTTCGATGCTCCACGCGAACGTGCTTTCCACCCCTGGTGGCCCAGAGAAGCTGCCAGTGATGGCCGCGGTGAGGTCGGATTTCGATGAGGTGGCAATCGGGATGTAGCGCTCGTCCACGGCACCCTTGCCGCTGGCATCGAACCCGCGCCAGCCGGCCCCCTGGAGATACACCTCGGTCCAGGCGTGTAGGTCGTAGCGCTCGGGCTTGGGCTCCACCAGGTGGTAGCCACTCACAAATCGGGCCGGCAGGCCGACGCAGCGGCAGCACTCGATCATCAGCATGGCGAGATCGCGGCACGATCCCACCCGCTCTTTGAGGGTTCGGCTGGCTGGCCAGGCTGGGCCGATGTGGCGTTGGGTGTATTTCACCCGGTCTTGGATGATTTCGATCAGCTGTTGCAGGAAGGTGAGGCTGCGCTGATCGCTGCCCATCAGGGCCTCTTGGGCCAGATCCACGGCGGCAGCGTCGTGCTGACCGTTGGGCAGCCAGCCCTGCAAGTTGCTCATCAGATCGGGGTTGAGGCGACCAATTGAGATCGGTAGCCGGGCCATCTCCTCATCAAGGCAGGCCTCCATCAGGGGTGCCGTGAAGGTTTCCACCTCGGAGCTGCTCACCACCTGGAACAGCTCGGTTTCACCCAGGAAGCGGGCCCGGGTGATGGTGTCGCCGCCGGCGGCGATCAGATCAAACAGCTGGCTGGGATCGGGGCTCACCTGCAGGCGGTAGTCGATCAGCCTCTGGAAGCCATGGGGCCTGGGCCGCAGGCAAAAGCGGTGGGGCCCCAGCAGTACAGGATCGCTGTAGCGGTAGGTGAAGGTGTGGGTTACGCGGGCACGCATGGAAGCTCTGCGCTGGATGGGGTGCTGGATAGGGCTGTGGTGGCAGCGATGGTGGCAGCGATGTTGGCTGCGATGAAATAGCGCTGTTCGATCAGTTCGTGCAGCCGGTTGAAATCGCTCTGCAAGCCGTCGATCGATTCATGCAAGCCACTGTTGACCAGGGTGTCGATGCTGGTGTAACTCCAGCGGGCCAGGGTGAGGCCGCTCTGGCACTCGATCTGGTCGGGGGCTCCAGGCACAGATTCGCCCTTGACGATCTTCAAGGTTTCGTGGATGCGTTCCAGGCAATAACGCACTGAGCGGGGAAAGATCGGATTGAGTAGCAGGAAGGCCGCCACGGCCTTGGGCTCGATTGCCTGTTGGCGCGATTGACGGAACATTTGATAGGCCCCGGCGCTGCGCAGTAGGGAGATCCACTGCAGTTCATCCAGCACTCCGCCCACTTCATCGGGGGATGGCAGCAGCAGGAAGTACTTCACATCGAGGATGCGGCTGGTTTTATCTGCCCGCTCCAGCAGGCGGCCAAGCCGGCTGAATTGCCAGGAGAGGTCCCGGCTCAAGGTGGCGTCGGTGATCCCATAGAAGAGTTGGCAGGCCCGGCGAATATCCCGCAATTGTTCCTGGCCAGGCTGGTTCCAGAAGGTCTCGTTCTCGACCAGCGTCCAATAGATGTCGTTGAGTTGCTCCCACATCTCGGTGGTGATCACTTCGCGAATCTGGCGCGCGTTTTCGCGGGCAAAGGCGATGCAATTAATGATGCTGTTGGGGTTGTCCTCGTTGCGCACCAAGAAGGTCACCACGTCCTGGGGGGTGGCCGAGGGGTGAAGCTTGTCGAACAATTCCCGATCACCACTGGCCTCGATCAGGGGCAGCCAGGGTTCGGCGCTGCCGGGGGGGCAGTCGAGGGCCATGGCCTCGCTCACCTCCACAAAGCGGGAAATGTTCTCCGCCCGCTCTACGTAGCGGTTGATCCAGTAGAGGGATTCGGCAACCCGGCTCAGCATGGGACCACCTCCCGACTCGGGGCATCATCAACAATCCAGGTGTCTTTGCAGCCACCCCCCTGGGAGGAATTCACCACCAGTGATCCCCGGCGCAGGGCCACCCGGGTGAGACCCCCAGGGCTGACCCAAGCCCCCTTGCCCCTCAGCACGTAAGGGCGTAGATCCACGTGGCAGGGGTAGAGCTCCCCTTGGCTGAGGGAGGGAACCGTGGACAGTTCCAGGGTGGGTTGGGCGATGTAGTTGCGCGGATTGGCCTTGATCTTGTCGGCAAATTCAGCGATTTCTTCGCTGCTGGCATGGGGGCCGATCAACATCCCGTAGCCACCGGCTTCGGCCACCGCCTTCACCACCAGTTCCCCCAGGTGGGCCAGCACGTAGGCCTGGTCCTCGGGTTGGGCGCAGAGGTAGGTGGGAACGTTCTCGATGATCGGTTCTTCGCCCAGGTAGTAGCGGATCATTTCCGGCACGTAGGCGTAGATCAGCTTGTCGTCGGCCACGCCGGTGCCGGGGGCATTGGCAATGGCCACCCGACCGGCGCGGTAGGCCTCCATTAAGCCCCGCACCCCCAGCACCGAATCGCTGCGGAAGAGGGCCGGATCGAGGAAGTCGTCGTCGATGCGGCGATAGATCACGTCGACGGGTTCCAGGCCAGCGGTGCTGCGCATCCAGACCCGATCGTCTTGGCAGACCAGATCGCGACCCTCCACCAGCTGGATCCCCATCTGTTGGGCGAGGTAGCTGTGCTCGAAATAGGCGCTGTTGAAAACCCCCGGGGTGAGCAGCACCACCTTGGGACTGTCGGTCCAGGGGGCCAGCTCCCGCAGGGTTTGCAGCAGGTGGGATGGATAGTCGTCGATGGGTTGCACGGTGCGCCCGGCAAACAGGCTCGGGAACATCCGCTTCATGACGCGGCGGTTTTCGAGGAAGTAGGCCACCCCCGAAGGGCAGCGCAGGTTGTCCTCGAGCACCCTCCAGGCCCCTTGGCCATCCCGCACCAAATCCAGTCCGGAGATGTGGCACCACTTGCCCAGGGGGGGCTTGAAGCCCTGCATCTGGGGCCGCCAGCCCTGGGAGGTTTCGATGTCTTCGCGGGGAATGACCCCGTCATTGAGAATCTTTTGGTCGCCATAGATGTCGCCGAGGAAGCGATCGATGGCTTCGAGGCGCTGGATCAGACCCCCCTCAAGGCGTGCCCAATCGGCCATGCCAATCAGCCGGGGCAGCGGATCAAAGGGCAGGATCCGCTCCACACCCTTGTTGCCTGAATCGTTGAGACGAAAGGTGGCCCCCAGGCGTTTCAGCAAGATGCCGGCCGCGGCATGGTTGCGATTCAGTTCATCCAGGCCCAGTTGGCCCAAGGACGAGACAAGCGGCTGCAGGCTGCTGCGCGGCTCATCGTTGGCTGCGAAATATTCGTCGTAACCCCGATTGGGTCTGTACTCGGTGAACATTCCCAGCTCTTGCGTTGGCGTGATCTTGCCCAGCGAACCAGCCCTCCCCCGGTCATCGTTGCTACGAAAGCGTGAGCTGGTGGGAGAGATTGGACCCCGGTGCCAAGTTCCTAAATTTCAGACCATCGTTAGGTATGGCATGGGCTTTTTCGGTCTTGGTGTGATTCCCGGGTTGTCTTGGCTACAACGCCTGTCCCTTGGCCTGTTGGCCTCCACCATGGTCAGTGGGGGGCCGTTGCTGGCCGCTGAGCGACTCAGCGTTCGTTTTGGCGAACTGGAGCGTTCTGTCTCCGTGAAGGAGTTGGCCGTCTTTGCGAGCACTGGCCAGAGCGAAGGTGGATTGAGCTGGTACCTGGATCGCCTCAGACCTGCTGAGCGTTTGGACCTGCGTCGGGCCCTGTCCATGGGCGCGCCCTTTTCGTCCCTGATGCTCTCCCAGGCTTTGGCGGCGCCGATTGGCCAGGAGGTGATCGCGCAATTGGCGAAAGCCCTGGCTTTGCCTGCACCAGTGGCTCAGTCCGCTCTCGAGGCCGCTTTGGTGCTGGGAGCGGCCCCAACCGGCCGTCTGAGTTTGATCCATGTGCTGGAGGCCTTTCCCCTGCGCGACCTTCCTGTGGATGGGCGGATGGTGATGGCTGTGGTGCGGGAGATCAGCCACGCTTTTGATGAACGAAACAAGCTCTATCCGGGCTTGGTGGCCCTTGATGGCGGGGCGCCGTTGGCCTCCCCCCTGGTGCAGCCCAATCTGACGAGTTTGGCTAAGGCAGGTCCGGCGGCCTTTACCCGCCAACCCTTTCGTTATATGGGCCGTTACGGCAAGACGGTGCAGGCAGTTCTGTACTTGCCGGCCCAAGCCACTGCCAAGACAAAGGCGCCCCTGGTGGTTTTGGCTCCGGGCCTGGACAACGATTTCAACGCCCTGCTCTATCTGGCCCAGCACTTGGCTAGCCATGGCTATGGGGTGGCCACGCTGAACTTTCCGTTTACGAGCTCCAACGCGATCGGGGGGGCCTTGATGGGGAGTTCACCGATTCCACCCCCTGGGGCTTGGTTTGGCCAGCCACGCTCCGTGAGTGATCTGATCGACCAAGTGCAGCAGCGCTGGGGCACCCGCATCGACACCACCTTGGTGGGTGCCTTGGGTCAATCGCTCGGTGGTTACACCGTGACAGCGCTTGGTGGAGCTCGCCTGGATTGGGCCCATCTCCAAGCGTCATGCAAGACCGTTGCCGATTCCCAGCATGTTGTTCTCAACTTGGCCATGCTCTGGCAATGCCAGGACCCTGAGAAAGCTGTGACTGACCTGGATCAGTCGGATCCGCGGGTCAAGGCGGTGGTCGCGGTGAATCCCGTGACCAATCCGATTTTCAGTGCCAAGTCCCTTGGGGCGATTTCAACCCCAATGCTGTTCATTGCAGGCACCCATGACATCTTTGCTCCGCCCATCTCCCAGCAGGTGGGGCCATTTACGTCGCTTAAGCAGCCTGGACGGATGGTGGCTGTGGTCGACGGTGCCACCCATTTGTCGTTCCTTGATGGTTCGAAGCCCCTGCCGGTGTTCCTTGTGGGGCCGGATCGCCCCGAGGCCTATCAGGAACTCAAGGGTTTGTCGCTGGCCTTTTTTGATCAGTATTTGCTGGGGGGCCAGCTTCTGAATCAGTTGGTCCCGGCCGCCGGAGGCATTCAGCGCGGTGGAGCTCCCTTGACCATGTTGCTGCGTCGCCAGCTCAGCATGGCTGAGGTGTTTGCGGCCCTAGAGCCGCTTGCTCCCCCGTCTCCCTAGCTAGCCCCGGAGAGCATGGCAGTTGGTTGCGTTTGGAGGAGAATCTCCTTGGGGTTAGTTAGAATTGGGGCTTATTATTTCTGGTTTCGCGCGGACTGATTTCATGCGGGTTCCTTTCATCAAGACTTCCTTTGCTGCAGCGCTGGCTTTGACCGCTGCAGTTTCGGCTGGAGCCCAGTCAGCCGGTGCCCAAACCTGTCAGTTCCTGGCCCCTGTGGGTGGTGATGGCACCACCAATATCGTCACCAAGACCATTAGTCCTGGCGCCGTGTTGCCCTTTAGCCGTCCCAACTGGAACACCGATTTCTTTGTGACGGCTCCCTACAGCACCTACAAGTTTTTCTTCACCGCCAATTCGTCGGTGAGTGCCACCTACCCGGTGGAGGGCTTTCTGAAGTTCACCGATGGCACCGCCTTTCAGGTGATCAACGAACCCTCCTTTGCACCGCCCACGGGCACGGGTCGCCAATGGGGCCCTTTCCCCACCTATCCCGGCAAGGTGGTTTCCCAGGTGAATTTCAGGATTGGAGCTTCGGCTGATCAAGCAGCCACCGGTTTCACCTACCGGATCTCCGTTCAGGGCTGCAACTAAAGCAGGCTCCACCACAAGGCCTCGGTATCGGGGGCGATCGCTAGGGCCGTTGGGCCCAGATGGCTGATCGCCCTGCAGCCCAGGCTGTTGATTAAGAGGGCACCAGAACTGCCCATTAGGGCGGTTTCGTCGATGCTCTGCTCCTGGGCAATGCCCAAAATCAGGGCCCGTTGCCGCATGATTCCCGGCAGGCAGCCGCTGCTTAGGGGCGGGGTGATCCAGTCTGATCCCGATCCCGGGCCCGATCGCACCATCAGGTTGGTAGTGGTGCCGCAGCTGAGCTCGCCGCTGCCGCCTGGCAGAAGGGCATCATCGGCACCGGCTGCTTGGGCCTGGCGGCGGGCCTGAATCGAGGGCCCATAGGCAAAGGTCTTGCACTGGCTCAGCACACTGGTGGCGCAGCGCCTTTCGGTGGGGCTCACGATCACCCGCACCGGGTCGAAATTGGGCTCGTGGGGGTTCAGTTGCAGCCAAAAGCGGTGGGCACGGCTTGATCCCTCGGCGTTGCTTGACCCCTCGGCATTGGCTGGCGGGATGGCGATTCCCCGGCCACTACTCCCCCGGCTCCAATTCAGCCGGAGGGCGCCGCAGCCGATCCCGCTGCGGCTGATGGCCCCATGAATCAGGGGCTCCACGGTGGCCTTGTCGGGCGGCTTGGCCAAGCCGAGCAGGGCGGCCGAGTGGTGCCAACGGCCTAGGTGCTCGGCCAGCAACCGGGGCCGGCCATCGAGGATCAACACGGTTTCAAACAAGCCATCGGCGAGCAGCAGGCCCCGCTCGTTGATCGGCAGGGTCAGCTCGTCGGGGGAGCCCCATTGGCCATGGGGGCCCGGATCGTTGATCCAGGCGATCGCCACCGCTTCTCTCATGCCAAGGCCTCCAGCAGGGGTTTGAGTTTCCAGCCCATTTCCTCGGCTTCGGCGGCTGGATCGGAGTCGGTCACGATGCCGCAGCCGGCGTGCACCCGCAGCCGTTGGTCCTTGATCAGCACGGAGCGGATCAGGATGTTGCTGTCGAAGCTGCCATCGGGGCCTAGCCAAAACAGGGAGCCGCAATAGGGACCGCGGGCCACAGGCTCCAGTTCCGCCAGGCGCTGGCAGGCGCGAATTTTGGGGGCGCCAGTGATCGAGCCCCCCGGCCAGGCGGCCCGCAGCAGGTCCACTACCCCATGGCCTGGTTTCAGCATCCCCTCCACCACCGAGGTGAGGTGGTGCACGTGCCGGTAGCTCTCCAATCCCACCAATTGGGGCACCTGAATCGATCCGCTCCGGCAGACCCGGCCTAGGTCATTGCGCAGCAGATCCACGATCATCACGTTCTCAGCGCGGTCTTTGGGGCTGGTGATGAGTTGGGCGGCTTCCGCCGCATCGGCCTGGGGATCCTGGTGGCGGGGCCGGGTGCCCTTGATCGGCCGCGTTTCCACCAGGCCCTGGCCATCCACCTTCAGGAACCGTTCTGGGGAGCTGGACAGCACCGCCTCCCCCTGGGCAGTTCCTGCGGCGATAGCCAGGCCGCCAAAGGGTGCCGGGCAGGTGTGGCGTAGCCGCAGGTAGAGGCCCAGGGCGTCGGGGTGCCCGGCGGTGGTGGCTTCGCAGCAGGCGGTGAGGTTGGCCTGGAAGACATCGCCTTGGTCGATCCATTGGCGGATCTGGGCCACCTGCTCGGCAAACCGGCTGGAGCTCGTGTGCCAGGTCCAGGCGTCGAGGGGAATGGCCCCAGTCCAAGGTGTTGCCGTACCAGGGGCTGCGGTGCCAGGGGTTGTGGTGCCAGGCCCAGCCTGGGTTGCCGCTATCGCTGTGATCAAGCTAGCCATCTCCTCCAACCGTTGGGGTGTGGAGCCTTCCAGCCAAAGGGTTTGGCTTTGATGATCAATCACCACGATCGGGTCAAACCGTGCCGCCCAAAGCACGGCCATGTCACTGCTGCACCAATGGGGAGCAGGTTCCACCCAAGCTCCTGCCTCGTAGGCCAACCAGCCCATCCATTGCCCGCCGCTGGCCTCGATGGTTGCGATCGCCTCAAAAGGATCGCTCGCGCCTGGGGTGCCGGGTAGGCCGCGGCAAATCCGTTGCTCCAGGGGATGGATGCCGATTCGGCTCCAACGGCCCAGGCCGGAGCCATCGCCATCGAGCCAAACCAGCCCCTCGGCGCCGAATGCGTTGGCCAGCTGCTGCACCAGTTGGGCCGGTTCACACCAGGGCAAGGGGCGCCGGATGGGGCTTGGCTTGGTCAATGGCTTTACCTGGTCAATGGCTGGACAGTGCCCCACTGGCGAGCTCGGGGTGTCCCGCCTCGATCAGTGCGGCATCGCGGATGCGGCAGCTGTCGCAGATTCCGCAGGCCCGGTCGCCGCCGCTGTAGCAACTCCAGGTGGTGTTGATGGGCACCTTCAGGCGCAGGGCCTCTCTCACGATCTCTGTTTTGCTCCAAAGCACCAGGGGCGCCCATAGCTGGGCCCCATGGCCCTCGCGGCCGCTTTTGCTGGCCAGATCGGCCAGGGTTTGGAAGGCGCTGAGGTAGTCGGGGCGGCAGTCGGGGTATCCGGAATAGTCGACGGCATTCACGCCGAGCACCAGTTTGGTGGCGCCCCGGGCCTCCGCCAGACTCAGCCCTAGGGCGATGAATACCGTGTTGCGTCCGGGCACATAGGTGCTGGGGATCACGCCGCTTTGGACACCGCCCGTGGGTACGGCGATGGTTTGGTCGGTGAGGGCAGAGCCGCCCCAGCTGGCCAGGTTGACGGCGATGGTGTGGTGCTCGGCCAGCTGTAGGGCGCTGGCCACGTCAGCGGCGGCCTGCAGTTCACGGCGATGGCGTTGGCCGTAATCAAAGGAGAGACCAATCACGACATAACCCGCCGCCTGGGCCAGGGCTGCAGCGGTGGCGGAGTCCAGTCCGCCGGAGAGCAGGGCAATGGCGGTGGGTTGGGGCGTGGGCAAGGGACTGGCAGTTGCTGGATCAATGGCAAAAGGCTGTCAGATCACCGTCAAGATGGGGTGAAACCGATGGTTTGGCTGTGAAAGTGCGTTTGAGGGTCTTGCCTCGCCTTCCTGTTGTCACCCTGGCTGCTCCCCTGGCAGCCGTCTTGGGTGCCGTTTTGGGTCTGCCTGGGGCGCGGGCCATTCCGCGTCTGGATCTCAGCCCCTTTCCCCCAGCCGCTCCCGGAGAAACCCGTTGGGTGATTCAGCTGCCAGGACTTCTCCCTTCCTCCAGCGATCAGGCCATCTCCGGCAACCCCCGCGATTGGCGGGTGCAGGTGATCGTGGGCCAGCTGGCCAAGGTTGACTGCAACATGCACAGCTTTTCTGCCCAGCTCCGTATCGAGAAGGGCAAGGCCGATCCGGTTGTTCCCTATCTGCGGGTGAGCGATGTGGGTCCGATGGCCTCCACCCGCATGGCTTGCCCTGGCGGAGAGCCCTTGCAAGAGAAGTTTGTGGCGATGGCGGGCCGGCCGTTTGTGATGCCCTACAACGTGAGTCGGCCGATCGTGGTGTATGCCCCTAGGCCCCTTGAGGTGCGCTGGCGGCTGTGGAAGGCCGAGACGCAGGAGCGGCCCGCGGCCAGGTATTAAGCAGGCGCTCCTCAGCGCACGCCAAGCCACTTGTGGCTTTGCAGGCTGAGCCGCCATTGGGGGTGCTGACGTACAAAATCGATCGCCAGGTTTTGGCCCACGGCGCTCTCCCAGCCGGGTTGGATGAGCAGCTCCGGGCCTGATCCAGCCCTGGTGGCGCCTGGCTGGACCTGGGCTTGTTGGGCTTTGGCTTGCTGGGCGGCGGTGGCCATGGCTTCTGCGAAGGCCAGATCGCTGGAGGTGTGAACGATCACCTTGAGCTCGTCACAGGCCGCCAGCAGCTCTGGGCAGGGCGGGCGATGGGGTTTGGGGGAGAGGGTGATCCAGGCAAACTGGCCGCTCAGGCCATCGACGCCACTGGTTTCCAGGTGTAGAGGCAGGGGCTGACCCTGGCGATTGAGTACCTCGGCCGTGAGGGTGGCGCAGAGGCTGTCGAGGTTGTGGTGCAGGGGTTCGCCACCGGTGATCACCACAAAGGCGGCCCCGGCTTGGGCGGCGCTCCGTGCCTCTGCTGCCAGGTCCTCCGCCGTGCGCAGGGGGTGGGCCTCGCTGGGCCAGGAGTGTTTGGTGTCGCACCAGCGGCAGCCCACCCGGCAGCCGCCCAGGCGAATAAAAAAGGCACTGCGGCCCGCATGCAGCCCCTCTCCTTGGAGGGAATGGAAGGTTTCTACGACTGGCAGGGAACTAGACGCTGGAGGGGCTGGCACTGGTGCTTGGGCTTTGCTGCGCCTGCTGGGTGCGGAGCGCTTCTTGGGGTGACCTGGGCAGCCGCTGCTGGGCGGCTTCCGCCAAACCCCGGAAGAGGGGGTGGGGCTTGCCTGGCCTGGAGAGGAATTCCGGGTGGTACTGGCAGGCGGTGAAGAAGGGGTGATCCTTTAATTCGATCAGTTCCACCAGGCGGCCATCGGGGGATGTGCCACTGATCTCGTAGCCCGATTCCAGGAACAGATTGCGATAGGCGTTGTTGAACTCGTAGCGGTGCCGGTGCCGTTCGTACACCACCTCCTGGGCATAGAGGCGTTGTCCCATGGTGCCTGGGGTGAGCCGGCAGGGATAGACGCCCAGGCGCATGGTGCCTCCCAGGTCGACCACATCCTGTTGCTCGGGCAGCAGGTGAATCACGGGATGGGCCGTTTCGGAATCGAGTTCAGCACTGGTGGCCCCGGCGAGGCCAGCTTGGTTGCGGGCCCACTCGATTACGGCGCATTGCATCCCCAGGCACAGGCCCAGGAAGGGCACCCGCTGCTCCCGGGCCCAGCGGATGGCCGCCACCTTGCCATCCACGCCCCGGTTGCCAAAGCCGCCGGGCACCACCACCGCATCCATGCCGGCGAGCAGGGTTTCGGCGCCCTGGGTTTCGATTTGTTCGGCGCAGATCCAGTGCAGGTCGAGGGAGGCATCCACATCCAGGCAGGCATGGCGTAGGGCTTCCACCACCGAGAGGTAGGCATCGTTGAGCTGCACGTATTTGCCCACCAAGGCCACCTTCACGGCCGGGCCGGGGTTGCGCAGCTTTGTCACCAACTTCTCCCAATTCACCATGTCGCTGGGATGGTTGGGGAGGTTGAGCACATCGAGCACCTCATGGCAGAGGCGGGCCCGCTCCATGGCCAGGGGCACCGCGTAGATGCTGTCGGCATCGAGGGCTTCGATCACCGCCTTGGTGGGGACCCCGCAGAAACCGCCGATCTTGGCCTTGAGGTCATCGCTGATGGGCCGATCGCTGCGGCACACCAAGACATCGGGCTGGATGCCGATGGAGCGCAGCTCCTTGACCGAGTGCTGGGTGGGCTTGGTTTTCAGCTCCCCTGAGGTGCCAATAAAGGGCAGCAGGGTCACGTGCACGTAGGCCAAATCCTGGCGGCCCACATCGCCGCGAAATTCCCGGATCGCCTCCAGAAACGGCAGGGATTCGATGTCGCCCACGGTGCCGCCGATCTCGGTGATCACCACATCGGCATTGCTGTTGGCCGCCACCCGCTTAATGCGTTCGCGGATTTCGCCGGTGATGTGGGGGATCACCTGCACCGTGCCGCCGTTGTAATCGCCGCGGCGCTCCTTGTTGATCACGGATTGGTAGATCGATCCGGTGGTCACGCTGTTGAGGCGCGACATGGCGGTGTCGGTAAACCGTTCGTAGTGGCCCAGGTCGAGGTCCGTTTCAGCGCCGTCTTCGGTCACGAAGACTTCGCCGTGTTGATACGGGCTCATCGTGCCCGGATCCACGTTGAGGTAGGGGTCCAGTTTGAGGATCGAAACGCTGTACCCGCGCGACTTCAGCAGCCTTCCCAAGCTGGCCGCCACGATGCCTTTGCCGATGCTGGAGACCACACCGCCGGTAACAAAGACAAATTTGCTCATGGCGCATCGGCTGATTCTTCAATCTACCGATAGCCACCAAGGGCCCCTCAGGCTTGCCCTTGAGCGGGGCTTCAGGCTTCCAGCAGGCTGCGCAGCATCCAGGCGGTTTTTTCGTGGATCTGCAGCCGCTGGGTGAGCAGATCGGCCGTGGGCTGGTCGTTGGCGTCGTTCACCAGGGTGAACAGGCTGCGGGCGGTGCGGGCGACGGCTTCATGGCCCATCACCAGCTCCCGCACCATCGCCAGGGCATTGGGCACGCCTTGGGTTTCCTGGATCGAGGCCAGGGAAGCGAAGTTGGCTCCGCCAAAGGGGGCCGGGCAGCCCAGGGCCCGGATGCGTTCGGCGATCACATCGAGGGCGGTCCAGAGCTCGGTGTACTGGTCCATGAACATCAAATGGAGCGTGTTGAACATCGGTCCAGTCACGTTCCAGTGGAAGCCGTGGGTTTTGCCGTAGAGCACGTAGCTATCGGCCAGCACCCTCCCCAGGCCAGCGGCGATCTCCTGGCGCTGGGCTTGGGAGATGCCGATGTCGATGGTGCCCATCTCAAGGCTGCCGGTGGCGGTGGTCATGATTTTTTGAGGGGGGATGGAACGGGTTTGGGCGGGAATTTAGGCCTCTTCGTCTTCCCAGGTGCTGGCCACATGCAGT
>Ga0007796_10000115_pt1 | contig 20700 bp, 8 predicted proteins | sample CryBogmetaGMA0M_FD_60373 | JGI IMG/M metagenome (GOLD analysis project Ga0007796, IMG submission 60373) | Freshwater microbial communities from Crystal Bog, Wisconsin, USA - MA0M | ecosystem: Environmental > Aquatic > Freshwater > Lake | place: Crystal Bog, Wisconsin, USA | collected 2009-07-06 | reverse complement strand
TAAACAGTAAAAACAATAAAACAATAAAACAAAAAAACAATAAAACAATAAGAAATAAAACATTAAAATTTTTCAATTACACATACAAATACGCTAGCGACGGGTTAAAATTGTCGGTCTTCTTGATAAGCTTGTCGACAACATCCTTTGTAACCGTTAACGGAAATGCTACCTTTAAAGACATGTCCTCTTCGAACAAGTTGCTGCCCGGACGCATTAAACGATACAAGTTCAATTTTGTATAAATGATTTCTAAACAACGTTTCAAGTTTCTGACACCATCCTCTTTCAAGCAATGGTTGTCAATCAAATATTGGAGGGTTTGGTCTGGGACAATAATGTCTTCGCTAGTAAACTTGACTTGTTCTCTTAGACGAGGCAGCAAGTAATTGTTGGAAATAGCCATCTTCTGTTTTTGATTGTAACCCTTTGTCTGAATACGATACATTCTGTCCTTCAAAATGGAGTTCACCTTTGACTCATCATTATAACTAAAGATGAACAAACACTTGCTCAAATCGAAATCAACTTCGGCGAAATATTTATCATGGAATTGGCTGTTTTGCGACGTGTCTGTCAAATGTGTCAAAATACCAGCGATTTCTTCACCTTTTGGTGTATCACTGATTTTGTCCAGCTCATCAAAATAGATGACCGGATTCATACATTTGCTGTCAATCAAGATCTGAACAATTTTACCCCACATGGACCCTTCGTATGTGTATCCATGGCCCTCCAAGAAACTGCTATCTGTTGCGCCTCCTAAAGCAATAAACGCAAATGGTCGGTCCAGAATTTTACTAATACCCTCCTTTACTAGCGACGTTTTACCGGTACCGGGTGGCCCGTGAATCGCAATTGCCGAACCAATTGCTTTTGGATTGGTGATTAATTGCCCCAACATTTGCATGATTTGCATCTTCGCATCATTGAGTCCATAGACCGCATCATCCAATGTTTTCTGCGCGCCCGCCATAAAATCGTGACACTTGTCTACACCATCTTCAAGTGTAATGGGTAGAGTTTTATAGGTTCCGAATGGAATACGCATAAACGTGTCAACCCAATTCTTAATTTTATAGTATTCGCCCGAACCATTTTCCATATAACGTAACGAACTGATTTTTTTCATTGCCGATGCTTTAAATATTACTGGCATATCCGACTCCAAGAGGGTTAATCGGTATGGTTTTTCAATACGCGTGATTTTGTTGATTTCTCGAAGCTCCTTAATAATCTTCTTTTGATGCTCTGTTTCTAGCTTTTCATAAAATTCGAAATCATTCATCGTATTTTTATCACGCAATATTTTCTTGAAAATGCGACCATTTCTAGCCTTTTCTTTTTCCAATTTCTTCTCTTGTTTTCTCTTGTTGACCTCTATTTTTTCGTCGCATACACGCAAACACTCGTTGACCAAATCGCTGTCTTTGTTTTTTGATTGGAGCTCCTTTAATACATTAATTAGCTCCAGTTCTGTAGTTTTATTCTCTTTTTTGGAGGTAAGTGCTGCGTTTATTTTTTCAATTACATTACCTTCGGACATTTTTTCTTTTTTACTTGAAACTCTTTTTGTAGATTTTCTTTTCTTTGGTTCTTCCTCTTCTAAGTCCTCTTCCGATTCTTCTTCCAAGTCTTCTTCCGTTTCAGAATCGCTACTAATAGGATCGTCCTCATTCTCAGTGTCGATTTCAGAACACGTTTCCCATTCTTCATCTTCACCCTCATCATCTTCATAAGATTCATCATCGTCATCTTCATCGCCTTTATTCTTTCCACCAATTGTAAAGATAATGTTGAATTTTCCCGCTGTTTTTGGCACAATGTCTTCATCCTCATCCTCGTCCTCTTCTTCAGAGTCTTCGGAACCCAATTCGATTTCTTCGTCACTGTCTTCCTTTTTACTCTTCTTCTTACCTCTTTTGGATACTTCCTTCGCCTTTTTCTTATTTGAGCGCAATTTTTTCTTATAATCTTCTTCTGATTCCGATTCTTCCTCTTCCTCTTCTTCATCATTATCGAAAGCCGACTGTAGTTTGGATACCACATTTTTTAATCGATCGCCAGCCTTGACCTTTTTATCTAAATGCTTTGATGGGAATATATTTTTGAGTAACTTGCGGTACTCGTGAACATCCAATTCCTCTTCCGATTCTTCTTCGGAACGAGTAGAGTCATTATCACTAGACGAATCCGCATTATACTTTTTATTTCTAGATTCCTCTCTCACATATTTAGAACCCCTTTTAGTCGTCTTTGATTTATTATCGCGTGGCATGTCTATATAGTTATCTATAACTTAATATTTTTAAGTTTGTTCAATTTTTTATTTATTGTTTATTATAACTATTATTATTTACATATTATATGGAAAAAATATTAATAACTGGAACTGGAAGATGTGGCACAACGTTCTTAATAAAACTATTTAGTTGGCTAGATTTTGATACTGGTTATAATAAAGATAATTACATAGATGCTATTAGTAAAAATTGTAATTCGGGCATGGAACGACCTTACTTTGAGAAATATTATATACTAAAAAATCCTCGTTTTATATCAAATATTAAAAATATAATAGCAGATAAAAATATAATTATAAAAAACGTTATTATACCGATTCGAGATTATAAATTGTCAGCAATGTCTCGTGTAAAACATAATACCCAACACGGTGGTTTATGGGCGGCAAAAGATGAAGTAACACAAATAATGTTTTTTAATAAAATAATGGCAAATTATGTGTTTTTTATGACTAAATATGACATTAACACAACATTCATCGATTTTGATAAAATGGTTAATGATAAACTATATTTATTTAATAAAATAAAAAACATTTTGGATGAGAAAAATGTCGATTTTGAATTATTTTGTAAAGCATATGATGAGGTTAGTGTAACTTCAAAACCATGAATACTGTTAATTAATGAAACTGTATAGTTTGTTGAACGCATTTTACAATTTATTTATAATTAGCAATTAAATTGTAAAATAAAATTGAATTTAAAACAATCTAAATATTATTTCTTATATATAAGAAGCATGGCGAAGAATTCTACTAATATGAAGAATCTGAATAGCTCAAAAATTATTGGAATTCAGTTTAGTATTTTGTCCCCGGACGAAATTCGTAAGGGTTCAGTAGCCGAAATCACCAGTAAGGAAGCATATGTCAATAATAAACCGTGTATCTCGGGTCTATTCGACCCTAGAATGGGTGTTTTAGAGCCCGGACTCATTTGTCCTACAGATGGTTTAGACTACATGCAAACTCCCGGTTATTTCGGTCATATTGAACTGGCCCGTCCGGTGTTTTATGTCCAATACTTAAGCACGATTCAAAAGGTATTGCGGTGTGTATGTTTCAAGTGTAGTAAATTGTTGATTTCCAAAGAAAAGTACAAACAAGCGATAAAAATGCAGAACCAAGCTCGCTGGAAGTATGTAAGTGAATTGTGTAAGGGTATAAAACGTTGCGGCGAGGACAGCGAAGATGGCTGCGGATGTTTACAGCCTAAAAAGGTGAAGAAGGAAGGCATGGCGACTCTCCTTGCTGAATGGAAAAACAATTCGGATGAGGGAGACGAAAACATTGTCATTCCTTTGACGCCCGAGTTAGTACTAAAAATATTCAAGCGTATTTCCGATGAAGACGTGACATTTATGGGATTTAGTCCGATTTGGTCTCGTCCCGACTGGATGATTTGTCAAGTGTTAGCAGTGCCTCCTCCAGCAGTGAGACCTTCTGTGAAACACGATGCGCAGCAGCGATCAGAAGACGACTTGACCCATATTTTAGTTCATATTATCAAGACCAATCGCTCTCTCCAAGAAAAAATTCAGAATAATGCTCCCGATAATATTGTGAACGATTGGTCTTTGGTACTACAATATCACGTTGCTTCCATGGTCGACAATAAGCTTCCCGGTGCTGGGCCTATGGCACAACGTTCGGGCAGACCTTACAAGTCGATCAAAGACCGTTTAAATGGTAAGGGCGGTCGTATGAGAGGCAATTTGATGGCAAAACGTGTAGATTTTAGTGCGCGTTCCGTTATTACTGCGGACCCGAATATTTCGATTAGGGAATTGGGTATTCCTCTGAAAATCGCCAAGAATATCACTAAGCCAGTAATAGTGAATCGTGTAAACAAGGCGTTTCTAACAAAATTGGTTCAAAACGGTCCAGATGTGTGGCCGGGTGCGAAATTGTTGGAGCGTCAAAATGGGCAGACAATTACTCTGCGCTATTTGGATAGAAAGAGCATCGTTTTGGAAGACGGTGACACGGTTCATCGTCATATGATGGACGGTGATGCGATTCTATTCAACAGACAACCTACGTTACACAGAATGAGTATGATGTGTCACATTGCGCGTATTATGATGCGCGGTGATACGTTTAGAATGAATGTCGCGGACACAAAACCATACAATGCCGATAAAAATTTTGTGATGATAACTGGTCACAAAAGATTTCAAAAGAAGTCAATGTCGGCAACAGAGGGCGTTAAAAACGTGCTACCCTCTAGTGAATAAATCAATATTGAGGCAAACAATATAAATACAGAATATCATTTAGAAAACAATCTTAATTTGCCTCAAGTAATTATTGATTTATTTGCGAAACACCTTGATGACGGGAAACTCTTAAAGTCGTCGCTACCACTCACGCTCGGAAACGTTTGTGAGGAACTCGGTTAATTGCCGAACCCAATGGTAATAAAGCGATGAATGATTACTGAAAAGTATGAAATAGACAATCCGCAGTGTTACTTCCTAAAGTCGTTTGGCAGACAATGGAAGGCATTCAGAGACTGAACGGGTGTTGGTTCACTATGATAGCTTAGCCAGCTTGAGTGAGCTTAAGATACAGTCCGGCCCATTGGGAGACCTTTGGGATCAACCGTTTGACGGGGATAGACATATGTAAGTCATTTTGTCCCCAACAGGAGGCGTGAAAAGCGTGCTACCTCCTAGTTAATTGTTTCTTCTCTATAAAACTACTTAAAAACGTTACTGAATAAATATAAAAATGGAACCGTCAAAATATGAACAACTGTCAAAACAAATATTAAATAATTCAAGTGAAAGATATTGTGAAATTTATAAAATTACCAACATAACTACAAATAAATTGTATATAGGTCAATCAGTGTCGCATATACTTAATCATAAAAAGTATCGACCGTATGGACACCAAGGCAGATTCAGATGTCATATATCAGAAGCATTTTCGACAAAACAAAATCAATCACACTTTTTAAATAATGCTATTCGCAAGTATGGTGTTGATGATTTTGAGGTTGAACTATTGGAATGCTGTGATACTAGCATGGCTGATGAACGAGAAATATATTACATTAAACATTATAACAGTTTATACCCTAGTGGTTATAATTTAAAAAATGGAGGACATACGTTTACACACAGCGAAGAAAGTAAAAAACGTTTGTCCATCGGTGTTATGAACTACTATAAAAATAAAAAAATGGATAAATTTAAAAATATAAAGTATATTGACGATGATATTGAAAAATATATTAGACCATTAAAAAAATACAATGAACAATATGGATGGTATGTATATATAGACAGAATTAAAACAGATTTTGGCGGTGTTCATATTTCTTTAGATGAAAGTAGAAAAAATGCTATTAATTTTATAAATGAATTGAAGAAACAATTGGCAACATAATCAAATTGCGGGAAACCCCTTAGAGCCTTTTACTACCACTCACTTTTGGAAACACTTGTGAGGAACTCGGTTAATTGCCGAACCCAATGGTAATAATGTAAAGGATTGGGCAATCCGCAGCCAAGCCCCTACCCTCGTTATGGTAAAGAGTATGGGGAAGGTTCAACGACTAGACGGTTGTGGGTCTTATATGATAGTTTAACCAACTTGATAAGGCTTAAGGTATAGTCTGCCCCTATTGGAAACTATAGGGATTTCATGGAAATGAATTTACATATGCCTCAAGATCCAGAGTCGGAATCCGAGTTGCGCAACTTAGCAGCGGTTCCGTATCAAATTATCAGCCCGGCGAACAATGCCGCAATTATTGGAATTTACCAAGATTCTATGCTTGGATGTTATCGGTTCACAAGAGAAAATATTGATTTTACGCAAAAAGATGCGATGAACTTGCTCATGATGTTCAATCGCATTAATCCCGATAATCTGAAGAAGAAGCGCAACGAGCGCGTATCCAATTTTGAGATTTTATCACAAATTTTGCCACCTTTGTCATTAAAGGTGAAGAACAAGCAATTCGACGGAGACAAAGAAAAAAGTGACGACTCCAACAATGTCATTGAAATTATTGATGGCAGATACATTCGCGGACAAATGGACAAAGGCATCTTGGGTTCGGGAACCAAGGGATTGATTCATCGTGTTTGTAATGACTACGGTAATATGGCCGCTGCTGATTTCATTGATGACATTCAAAATATTGTCACGGAATATATGAAACAGAGCGCGTTTAGTGTAGGCATCAGTGATTTGATTACTGATCACAAAACTAATGAGAAAATTGTAGAAATTATTACCGACAAGAAAACCGATGTTAAAAATTTGATTGACCAAGTTCAAATTGGTGTCTTTGAAAACAATTCCGGTAAAACTAATGAGGAGGAATTTGAAACACGTGTAAACAATATTTTGAGCAAGGCACAAAATGATGCTGGCAGAGAAGCTCTTAAAAATCTGAGCAGAGACAATCGCTTCGTAGTGATGTTTAATGCCGGTTCCAAGGGTTCAGAGATCAATATCCAACAAATGACGGCTTGTTTGGGTCAACAAAATGTGGAAGGTAAACGTATTCCATATGGTTTTGAACACAGAACGTTACCACATTATGCGAAATTCGATGACTCTGCGGTAGCACGTGGATTTGTAGAGAGCTCATATATCAACGGTCTATCTCCACAAGAACTGTTCTTCCACGCAATGGGCGGGCGTATTGGTTTGATTGATACAGCTGTTAAATCGGTAACATGGGAGACTCCAATTGTTATTATTGAAGGAGGTAAGCCCAAATACACTGAAATTGGTAAATGGGTGGATTGTCATTTAGATGAAGTCTCGCCAAACCAAGTACAACATTTTGAGGAAAGACATTTGGAATTATTAAATATGAAAAATGGAGATATTTATATTCCCACTACAGATGAAAATGGTGTTGTCACATGGGGAGAAGTAACTGCTGTAACTCGGCACGACCCCGGTTCTAAATTGTATGAAATTAAAACTCTTGGAGGTAGAAATGTTATTGTTACTGAAAGCAAATCATTATTAATTTGGAATAAAGAGACGAAAAAACTCAAGGAAATGTTAACACCAGAAATTGTAGTTGGAGATTTCGTCCCAGTGACATTGGAATTAGGTGAACCACCAATTGTCATGAGTGAATTGGATATGACAACGTATTTACCCAAATCTGAGTTTGTATATGGAACTGAATTCAATAACGCAATAAAAGAAATGAATAATGCGATGACCGACCGTAATAAAATTCCAGCTCAATGGTGGGTAAATAATAATGGAAGCAAGTTTCAATTGCCTTATTCCAAGAAATCATTACTTCAAAGAGCCATTACGCGTTCCAATACAACTAATATTCAAAATGGTTTCATTTATCCTTATAGCGGAACACGTCGTACTATTTCTATACCAGATGTGTTTACACTAAATGAAGAAAATGGTTGTTTTATTGGATTATTCTTAGCAGAAGGAAATGTACATAATAATAATATTTGTATAACCAACAATGATGTCGCGATAAGACAATTTGTTAAACAATGGTTCGATAAACATGGAATTGTGTGGACAGAGAGAAGTAAAATAAATAAAATTGGTGGTTTAACGACTACAGTAGTAGCGGGTTCTTCTATTTTAGCAAAATTCCTTACTCGATTTGTCGGTCATGGAGCTGCGAATAAATATGTACCAACCGAAGCATTTATTTCGCCGCAAAGTTTTATTGTCGGTATACTCAATGGATACTATTCGGGTGATGGAACTGTAAGTAAAAATTCAGTTGACGTAGGTTCCGCTAGTAAGCGTTTGATAGAGGGTATTACTATGCTCCTCTCTCGAATTGGTGTGTTTGGTAAAGTATTTAAAACACAATTGAAAAGTAATAATCTTGGTACAAAAAATATCAAACCGACATACCGTTTATCTATTCGGTCTCAATGGGGTAAAATATTTGCTAACAAGGTACAATTAATATCTGAACCGAAGCAGCAAAGATTATCAGAAATAAGATGGAACTCAAAACATGTGAATTTTGACACATACAATGATGTGGTGCTAGATAAAATTGTAGAAATAAATGTAATTGGCGTTGAAAATCATCCGAAAATGTATGACTTGACTATTCCATCCACATTAAATTTTGGTTTAGCAAATGGTCTTCAAGTTCGCGATACCAGTTCCACTGGTTACATCCAACGTCGTCTTATCAAGGGATTGGAGGACTTGATGGTCAATTACGATATGACCGTTAGAAACAACAAGAATAAAATAGTCCAATTCTCTTATGGTGAAGACTCGATTGATACGATTAAGGTGGAAAATCAAGATTTGCCTATTGTGGATATGAGTGTTCAAGACATCTATTCACACTTTGCGATTATCGATGACAAAGCAAAGACCAAGGCGTTGTCGGGAATGTTTGTCAAATCAGTTTATACTCGCCAGAAGAAACAAGAAGAAGAGTTAGCTGGCAAATGTAAAGACTACATTGAATATATGATTGGACAGCGAAATGAAATCGTGAAAAATGTGTTTAACAATAAGAGTGACCGCGTAGTAAGAGTGCCCGTAGCATTTGCTTACATTATTCAGAATGTCATTGGCCAACAAGGTATTAATAAAAATTCGTTGGTTGATATTACTATGCTAGAGGCGTTTACAATGATTGAAGAAACTTATGCTAAATTGGAAAAATTGTTCTACGTAGCTCCGAGTAAATTATTCAAAGTGTTGTATTATTATTATTTGTCACCCAAGGACTTGCTTTTGAATAAGCGTTTCAATAAGAAAGCGCTCACCATCTTATTGGAGACGATTATCTTGGACTATAAGAGGTCGATTGTCGCGCCCGGTGAAATGGTTGGGATGATTGCGGCACAGAGTATTGGTGAGCCAACTACGCAGATGTCTCTTCCATTTGGCGAGAGAATTAGATGTGTAAAAATAAATAAAATTACGAATAATGTTTCAATGGTTTCAGAAGAAATTGGTCAGTTATGTGACGGTATAATTGAAACACTTCCCCAATTTACATTTAATACGGGGCATCACGATAGTGTCGAAACATTATTGGATACTTTAGACGATGAATACTATATTGTAGGCGTAGATGCGCAAGAGAGGACTCAATGGAATAAGATTTCACACGTAAGTCGTCATCCAGTGAATGGTAAATTAATGCGAGTAACTACACGCAGCGGTCGCCAAGTGACAACAACGACAAGTCATTCGCATTTGGTGCGTAGAAATCAGACAGTAGAACCAATTGTTGGCGCGGATATGGTAGAGGGAATGCGTATTCCAGTTGCTAAGCACATTGAAAACTCATTTATAAAAGATACTGTAGTTATTGATGGACAAGAATATAAATTGGATAATACGTTTGGCTTGTTTATTGGTGAAAACTTAGCAAATGGCTCTAGTGTGCCCGAATTTGTGTTTGTAGCACCAAACGAGTTTAAAGCGACAGTGATACGCAGCTACTTTGACCTCAACGCCAACTTTCATTTGGATAATCAAATTAGGGTTGCCAGTAGTTCAAAGCAATTGATAAAAGATTTGGGATTATTGTTGAACTACTTTGACATATTTGGTTGTATTACAGAAACAAATATAAATGATGTAGTAATATATACACTCAGTATTTCAGCTAAATACATTCTTCAGTATAGGAGTTTAATTGGTACTGAATCTCACGTTGAACAGTTACAAAAATTGGTGGATATTCGTTACCATTTCTCAAACATATCGGATGATTTTGATAAAATCGAAGGCTTAAGTGAAATCATCACTAAATGTGAAAATATTATAAAGGTGTCGACACATTCGTCTTTGAATAATACCATTAGTCGTAGCGCATTAAAACTATACATTGATTTGTTTGAATCATTTCAGTGGCATGAGAACACTAGCGTGATTAGCAACGAAATTGCGATTTTAAAACAAGCTGCTGATGCGAATGTCATTTGGGATGAAATTGTAAAGATTGAGATTTGGACGCCGGAACAAACCGAATATGTCTATGATTTTACAGTTCCGAAGACGCAAACATTTATGACTGATTACGGCGTCATTGTCCACAATACATTGAACACTTTCCATTTTGCCGGTGTCGCTTCGAAATCGAATGTGACTCGTGGTGTACCAAGGATTGAGGAGATTCTGTCGCTATCAGCGTCCATTAAAAACCCATCACTGACAGTGTTCTTGAAGCCCGATGAACAAACGGATAAGGATAAGGCGAGCACTATTCAATACATGCTTGAACATACGAAGCTGGAGGAGGTTGTAAAAAGCATTGAGATTTGCTTTGACCCGGATGATTTGAATACACTAATTGTGGAAGACAAGTCAACCATGTCACAGTATAGAGAGTTCGAGGATATGATTGACGAGTGTTTGGCACAAGAAGCATCAGAAGAAGAGTCGGAGAAATCGAAATGGATTATTCGTATGGAAATAGACCCAGAGGTCATGTTAGAAAAGAATATTACCATGGATGATATTAATTTTGCTCTTAATAATTCATATAAAGATGAAATCACATGCGTGTACTCGGATTACAATGCCGATAAATTGGTCTTCCGTATTCGTATGCGTAACATATTGAAAAATTCATCTGGAAAGGGAAGTAAAAAAGCAAAGTTGAATCCATTGGACCAATCTGATCAGATTTACATTTTGAAAAATTTCCAAGAACAGCTCCTCAATGGGGTTGTGTTGAGAGGTATTAAAAGTATTAACAAGGTTATTCTTAGAAAAATGAAGGATACATTAATAGAAAGTGCTGGAGCATATAGAAAGGAGGACATATGGGTATTAGATACTATTGGAACGAATTTGCTGGATGTCTTGGGTCTAGATTATATCGACTCTAGCAAGACAGTGAGCAATGACATCATTGAGATATTTGCTGTGCTAGGAATGGAAGCGGCACGCCAGTGTATTTACAATGAGTTGGCGGAAGTGTTGGAATTTGACGGCTCTTATGTCAACGCACATCATATGGCTTTATTGTGCGACAGAATGACATTTAGTCACAAGTTGATTTCCATCTTTAGACATGGTATTAATAATGATGATATTGGACCCATCGCAAAAGCATCCTTCGAAGAGACACCAGAGATGTTCTTGAAAGCAGCGAGACATGCGGAGTTGGATACCATGCGTGGCATATCTGCGAATGTAATGTGTGGTCAAGAAGGGCTTTTCGGAACAGCGGCCTTCCAAGTTGTGCTAGATATTAATGAAATGTTTAATTTAGAAGAAAAATACAAATATGAATACCAAGACAAAGAATCGCTCATTACGGAAGGGTTGTTTGGTGGATTAGAAGACCAGAAAGACAAGTGTAGTATTCAAAATCTACAAATACAAACCAATGTACAAAATATTCAAGCAGAGGAACTAGGTGGTGATAATGATTATGATCCGTTCGCATAAACAAAGATAAAAACAATGTGGTAATAATAAGTAGTATTTCCAATAATATATTAAAAATTATATAGTAATCATAGCTATGAAAACTTTTTTTAATATATTACAAACTATAGTAGGAAAAAGACATAAGACCTACCGAGATGAACCTTTTCTAGAAAATCCACACTACTTTGATGTTATTCACGATATATATAAATTGGAACGTGTCTACGTAGATGAATTAATTTGGATAATTTTTTCCAAAGAACAACAATCACCAAATAATCGAGCGAATAAATTTGTGGCTTTAAATAGTATTTTGGATAATTCTTTTTTTACAAAAGAGCTTAAAGACGCTATTCGCCATATTTTTTGTTTAGCTCAGAAACATTATTATGCGTTTATTCGACTCGCTAGACAATACAGAGTAAAAAAATCGCAGCTGATAGTTCAAAATGATTTATCATTGAATCCATTGGACCCTAAACATCGTAATACATTTACATTGATAGAAAAGAATTCTAAATATTATTTTGGACTGAACGATTTAGTTACTATTATAGAAACAGCAATAGGTAATGCGCAAGACTTCTTTGCTGACCCAAAATGGCCTTTAAACCCTTACAATAATCAACCCTTCACTAAATCAACATTATATGGTATTTATTTTCAAATGAAGAGCGCAAATCGTCTTATTTCACCCTTGTTTCACTTCTTTTTTTTAGAGAATTTTTGTCTCAAAACGTTTATAAACAATTATGAACATTTTATTAGGGAAAATTCTATAAAAAAATATGTATTTAATTCACCTTATACAGTTTTACACTCGGATGTATTAACAATGATACGATCGAATACCTATACAAAACTATGGTATATACATAAAGGGTTCCCAAAAGAAAAATTGGTTGAAATATTTAGACCATTTTTGTATTATTACTTTATTTATAATTACGATATTCAAGGAACTAACAAAGTATACAATTCAGAAACATTGTTATTTAATAAATTGAAAAAAATGTATGAATACAATAAATTATTTGGTAGGAGATTTATTAAACTTACAACTAACAAAAATAACAGAATCATTAAAAAGGATATAGAATTCAATTCAAAACATATACCCTTTCATAAAATAGATGTTAGTTTAGGTAGTTCTGGTATAAATAATTATAACACACATTATAATTTTATGGCGCCTACAAATGTAGGATTTATTTTTCATGCTGATAATTCTAGTTCTAGCTCTGAAGAATCCGATAATGAAGAATCCGATAATGAAGAATCCGATAATGAAGAATCCGATTCTGTTAGTTAAACTCCTAGATCCTCAACAATTTCAACTGTTTCGGAAAGCTTCTTACGTGTCGTTTTTTTACCATGAGGATTAACTCGTATAGCCTTTCTTTTTGTTCGCTTCTTTTTAGTCGTAGTTGGCGTAAAATCAACGGGTTCGGCTAACATAATATCTTCGATGTTAAACTCTTGGTTTGGATTCTCTTCTTTCACCTCTTCTGCTTCTTCTAGAACTAGTTTCGGTTGAATTCGTTTTGTCCTTTTAGGTTTTTTACTTATTTCTGTTGGCTCTTCACCTTCATTCTCGATTTCAAAAGCAATTTCTCGCAATCCTCTTTGTTTGGGTTTGTATTTCGTTGTTATATCTTTTTCAAAAATAAGGTCCAAATAATCATCTATACTAACAAAATTGTCTATCGCTGTTCTAATATTATTTATACAATTGTCACCTCTTAATACATCAATATTTATACTAATTGACTGTTCATTGTTTACTAATATTTTATATTGCGGTATTTTTTGGTTGGTTCTTTTATATAACGCCGGTGTCACAATAAATACAAATTGTTTGTCTTTTTCATTATCCATATAACAAACAAATTCATTAAAGTTATAACGCGTTTCCGGAATAAACTTACTTGATATAAACATACTCGGAATTCTATATCGAACTAACAAAACCCATATGTCAAAATTAACAGCCATGAAACTATCTGACATAATAAGATGCTCAAAAAAGTTAGCACCGATTTGCGTGTCTGTTAAATCTGTTTGAAACTCTTCTTTTAGAATGTGTATAATTTTTTTAATTCTTTCTCCATCTGTAAAACGGTCTGTTAATTTACTATATTCTTCTATGAGCGCATACTTTAATTCATCTACAGTTAAAACTATATTCCTTACTGCTTTAATAATATCAATAAGCATATTTAGGGAACAATGCGCAGCACCACTGTACTCCACTTCTCTGTAAGTAGTTGGAAAACACTTGTGCCAAACCGTCGATTTTATAGGTAGAGGGTCTGTATTTTTACACTCTTGGATAACCCTTGGATTCATAATTTCATCGAAATTAAAATCTTTTTTATACGTTTGGCTTATTATCGGTTCAGCGGTATCGTATGTGTTGTATTTCGCGAAACGATTTATCTCCGACGGAACTAAATTATCAAAGAACTCTTGGTTTAATAAATCTTGTAACACAATAATTTCGTCACCTTTTAAATTATATTTTACTTGTCCAAACGATAAATATGCTTGCGGTTTAAAAATAAATGACTTGATCCGATTGTATCGAATTAACTCATCAGCCATTCGACCATAATAATACAATTCATTATCCGTATCATTTACCAAGTTTTTACGCGGCAAAACAAGCGTACATTTATCCTTTGTAACTCGGCATATAGAACCTTCAATACCACATTTATTAACGTCATTTGAGATACACGTGTTTATTTGTGATTCGTCAATATCTTTATAATCTATACCATCCGACGCAAATACTATATTATCATTTACTAAATCGTGTAACAACTCAATTACAGTGTCAAGTTGGTGTTTATACAGTGAAAAACGCCGATTACATTCATCTTGGATTTTCTTTCTTTTCTCACTATTTGAATAATCATTGAACAAAATACGAATCGTATTGCGAAACACATTGTAAAAATTGGTTTCCAATTGGATTCGCTTAATAAAATCAACCCGCTTCGAATCTACTTCGTCATTTGTTAGTGTATTTATATCCGCAACTAACATATTATTCATTTGAATTGTTTTTATATTATCATCCACACTAGAAATCGGAATAGGATCCTTAATAGGGACAAACTGATTTGTATTAGTTAAAAATCCGGTAATTAATTCATCTTCTACTACGCGGCAAAAGTATTTGGGATTAAAGCAGTTAATCTTTGTAATATCTTTCGGTTCTTCATAATCGTAATATTCTTTTAAGAATTCCAGTGTTTGTTCATATGGCTTCCAAATGGAGTCATTCATAAATACATAATCATATTCACATAGTTCTGAATTTGTATCACATTTTTTCTTGTTCTTTAGACTTGTTAGTGCTGATGGATAACATGGAATGAAACCCTCTAGACCCTCTTTGTTTCTAGCTAGAATACCGATGACCTTTCCTTGAAAGTTTACTATTTGAACAGTTACGCTGTAACCCTTTGAAAGTATAGTCTCAATTAATGTATCGAGAATAGGAGCTTGCTTAAACCGATATTCGTTGGGCCTACTAACAAATGCTCTACATTTTTCACCTAAAGTAGGTTTGATTATTTTAGAGAAGACAGACCGTAATGATTTTGGCAATTTTTTATCGTATTCGCTGAACGTTTTGGTTATGTTGATTCTTTTACCATCATTTCTATATCCATAAATGGGCTCGAAATATTTTTCACGTTTTATTAGAATTAGTGTTCGTTTATGAGTATCGTATGTGTGAGCCGAATAATGATTTGTAGGACATACAAGGTCTATGTTGTTAGTTGCGTCGTCCTCGGGTATTTCCAGAATGATTAGATTTATACCCGTAGAAAATAGCATTGGATTAGGCATACAAACTAAATCCCATAAATATGTATAGTCTATACTGATTCGGTCGTCTTGTAAAAACCGCTTAAAGTTCTCGAATGCTTGTATAGCCCTTTCCAAAAATTGTATATCTTCTTCTCTTACTCTTTGTTGTTTTTTGTTAGTATTTATTTTTTTATATATTTTTGACCCGTGATATTCCTCTATATCTATTTCTAAACTAGGATCAGCAAAACTAGTGAGTAAATCACCATTTTGATATTTGATAAAGCTATCCAAATTAATTGCTTGTATGATAATTTCCTTCATCTCTTTTATGGTAGGTACATCATATTTTGCGTTTGGCACGTAACGATTAATAAGCGGTTTTTTAGTAAGTTCATCTCTTTGGCCGTAAAATATCGCACTAGCAATACATGCGATAAATGATTGATTTGCGCTCACCTCAACCCCGTGTCTAAGTATACATGTATGATTCGGTTTCAAATTCATATTGGTTTTGCTTATTTGACAATCCTCGTTTACCTCTTGTAGAAATTTTTGTACAACAATAGGTAAAAATCCCCATCGATGCTCTCCCAATTGTGGTCCGTATTTTTCGGGTCCTTTTACATAATGTTCTACTTCTACCGTTTCTTTGCGTAGTTCCTCCTCTACTCGTTTCTCAGCTTCGGATACCGGTTGTGCTGTTTTTTCATCGAATTTTCCTTGGCAAATATCGCGGCGATTTTTCATTTCGGTTGTTGACCAGTTACTGTAGCAGCACGGGATACATAATCCGGAAGGCGTTTTTTGTTTATGGAAACCGGGATATTTACGCTCATTTTCATCATAAAACTTGTATACATATTTGCCTTTGGGAACCTCTTCTGCTTTTTTGGGTATAATTGCGTCTTCTACATTGGCTACCTTTGGTCCACATTTGCCATCCAAAATGTCTTGTTCGGTTACCACTGTGTTAGTTAGTAAACACCAATATCTCGGACAAGTATAATAAAATTTCTTTGAACTGTCTTTTGCATCTGCTCCGTATTCTATAAAGTCCGCGTTCTCATCTATTTCTCCGGGATGTTCAGCAATTATTTTATCCTTTTCCTCCTTTGTCAAAATAACCGGTTGGCGTCTGTCTGATAAACTAAATGGACACATTCGGGTATATAAATCGAATTTTTCATCCTTTGATTTGACGAATAACTGAGGCATTCTCTCTTCCAGCCTAGCTGAAAATGGATTTGGGTATTTTAGTTTCATACCCGTAATATCGCGTACAGTATTTTCTAGTTGCTCCGCATTTTCCTTTAATTTCTTTTGCATAGGAATTTTTGTTTCGGGATTACCCTTTGCGGGTTTGAGTTTAGGTACGAATACGATTTCTTCTTCTACTGGAGGTAATGATGCTGATGATTGACTCAGAGGTTCTTCTACTGATTGTGATGGTGATGGTGATGGTGATGCTGATGATTGACTCAGAGGTTCTTCTACTGATGATGCTGATGATTGACTCAGAGGTTCTTCTACAACTGATTGTGGTGCTGATGATGCTGATGATTGACTCGATGCTTCCTCTATTTCTCCAAAGTCCAAATCACTCAAATTGCCCAATGATTCTTTTTCAGCAGTCGATACTGATAATACATCACTTTGAACACTCGGCGACGTATTTTGTCCACCTTCCAAATCCGATGCTTCGTCTTCTTCAAACCCCAACATATCTAAGAGTTCATCCATATTTTCACCTTGCTCTTCTTCATTATGTGAATACACCGGTGTATCATCTACGAAAATAGGCACTTCATTGTCTTCCAATGGTTTCTCAGATAACGCAACGATTTGTCCAAACTCTATATCCTCTAATTCTTTACCCGAACATAACTTTGAAATTACATTAGCTTTTATTTCACTACTATCTATGTCTTGTGTAATTCGAAGCATTGTATCCAAATAAATAGGAACTGTGTTCAAGTAATAAATATCATTGATTCCACTAACAACAATTGTTAGTTCACTTGTTATGAAATTCATATGTAACGCCGTTTTAAATCCCGGATTAATTTTAATTGCCACAGAACGTCTACGATTCGCACCTCTCGTAACCTCCAATTCTGTTCTGATTTTAACAATCAAGTCGGTTGCGGATTCTTGATCCAAATCATCGTATTGTTGTAATAATTCTTCAATTATCTCATCTATTTTAAGACCTTGATCTATCTTTTCAATAATAAACGCCTCTTGACTATCTCGCTTGTTAAAATTCGCAACACGTTTGAATCGCATTTGTATACCCTTTTTAAAATTTGACGATTCTACGATAAAAGCACTAGATATACATCCACTGAATTTTGTAATATTAATGGGCTTGGTTATAGTGTATTGGGTTTGATATTTCAAGTCCCTAACTTCTACATTTACCGATTGTATCGTTTGAAAAAGAGGAATCACTAGACCACTCTGTTCAAAAAATGGTTTTATTTGTTCAATTAACGGATTTACAGCTAATTGTATAACGGTATCAATCTCAGAAAAAATGTTATCAGAATTTGTTAGCATAATGGGCGATTCAAAATCAATCAATGGATACACTGTAATATTACCATTATCTTCAAATTCACAAGCCATGTAAACACTGAGGCCTCTGTATTGAATATTCGTATAAACAGCAACTGATTTAGATTTACCAATATTTTTCATCAATTTGAATATAGACGCTTTTTGTAAATAAGGGATTTTTCTACCGTCTACAGTGATATCCGGTGCGAAAAGACGATAAATGTTTTCTTGTCTCGTTTCCGGATTATATTTTATTAGAGGAAACTCTTGACTTGCGTGAATCAGCTTAAAAATAACATCAATTGGGATTTTAATGCTAAACTCGGGATAAATAGTGATTTTTAAGGATACAATACCCGCTTGTCTAAGATTTTCAGAAAACTTTGTCGACGGTTTTCTATATCTAAACACATCATAAAACATGTCTATATTTTCAAAATTGCGCTCCGTATTACTTGTTAGTTTATTCGAGGTGGCTTCTATTAATTTACCACGGTTTAAGTCCAGCTCTTCCGATGTATTAATCTTGTCTTGATGTAAAAATGGATAATACAGTTTCGTAACATATTCGCCTTCTAGTTCGTTTTCATCTACAAAACTAAATACATCCTTGGCTAAGCATAGATATATTGTATTTTTAAAAATGGGTCCGGTCTCTAAAAGCAAATTAGCATTTAGCGTAGTCAGTTCTCTACGTGAACGTTCGAGTACAGTATCATAATTTTCCACCAAAAAGGGATCGGCAATAAAGGGATATTCATTTGAAAATACTATTTTTTGTCCTAGAGGTTTCGCCACTAAATAGTCGCGTTCTAACAAATCCAATTTTAAAATATCGTCGAAAGTGTATACGGGTTTGTCATCTAATTGGATGTTCATTGAATCCCCATCTACGTCATATAAATTTAAGAGAATTTGGTTTAGACGCACCTTGGTTAATGGTAATTTATCATTTTGTGTTAAGTTCTGGTATACCGTTATCGGATTTAATTTTTCAGATTTTAAACAATACAAATAGATTTCACTCATGGAGGCTGTCTTTCTGATAGCATCGAATAGTTTGAGTTTGATTATACCTATACTATCATCGATGTGTATGCTTTGCTCAATAAATACGACATCAATATCGTTTTTCTGTATATCAGTTATTTCATTCTTATCAAATATATCAGCAAAAATTTTATTATTGGGGTTTTCTACAAATAAATCATTTAGGTCTTCATCGCTAAAAGTAGACCCACAAAATACATAAATGGTATCTGTTTTATTTTTATCGGATAGTCTATTTACTTTAAATATAGGAAATTGTGACATATATATTATTGCTATATAAAGTATTGTATTTAAACTTCGTTAAAATAATTTATATATTTATTATATAATGTCGTTAGAACGCGAACAATCAATTGTTGAATTAAAAACGATACTTGATCGGAATGACACTCAATCACCAGAGGAACTTCGTATGCAGAATGAACCGCAAGGAGATTGGCAAAGTCCATCAGATAATGAAAGGTGGCAAAGGTACAATCAAAGATATAATGATTTAGTAAAAAAGAGACTAAAAACTCATATAGACAATTCGAAAAATAAATTAGGAGAAGAACAATTTTTAAAAGATATGATTGACGTTACGTTGCCAGCAATGATTAGGAGAAAAACAGAAGAAAAACAGACAGATAATAAATCAAGACGTCAACCAATTTTCACACTTTTTAGTAGAAGAAATAATGACACAATAACAAAAAATGCTAAAATTGATGAAGAAATACGCGACCTAAATAAGTTGCTAACTAGAGCACAAAACCAATTGAAGTACTATGATTTGTTTATAACTCCAAAGGATCGACAATATGAAGCAAGACGCGAATACTTGGCATTATCTGAAAGTATGTCCTCAGAAGCGAGTAATGCGAAGATTGCTCCTAATAATCCTCAAATACCAAAGTATTTATTTAATCCAGAAGCACAGAAAGAAATTATGGAAATGATGGGACCTACAAAAGGAGGAAAGCAAAGAAAATCTAAGAAATCTAGAAAATCTAGAAAATCTAAGAAATCTAAGAAATCTAAGAAATCTAAGACATCTAAGAAATCTAAGACATCTAAGAAATCTAAGACATCTAAGAAATCTAAAATGGTTCTATGATTAAATTATTAGTATTTACTCACGTATTTTGGATTACTCTAATTACTTTATATAGATTTGTAACATATATATAAAGTATTACACCTTTAAACAGTCGCTACGCTTTAAACAGTCGCTACGCTTTAAACAGTCGCTACGCTTTAAACACCGATCATATTTTTATAATATACATAGTAATTCGTATATAAAATCATTTGTAAAAGCAGAACCACCAAAACGTGGATTTATTTCAAATATATATATATTGTTGGTTAATTCATCTACTTTAAAATTAATACACGCTCCTCCGGAATAATTTAATTTACTCATAATATTTTTAAATACGATAGTGTTTAAATTTTCAACATTTTCATAATTTTTTGGGAAGTTTATTTTTTTGATATGATTTTTTTGATATTTAAAACGTATAATTTTTTGTGTAATAATAACGCCATCTATACACAACATATATGCTCCATATTCATATTCATAC
>Ga0007796_10000114_pt1 | contig 20721 bp, 24 predicted proteins | sample CryBogmetaGMA0M_FD_60373 | JGI IMG/M metagenome (GOLD analysis project Ga0007796, IMG submission 60373) | Freshwater microbial communities from Crystal Bog, Wisconsin, USA - MA0M | ecosystem: Environmental > Aquatic > Freshwater > Lake | place: Crystal Bog, Wisconsin, USA | collected 2009-07-06 | reverse complement strand
CTTGATCAACCTGGAATCCAGCGGTGGTCCCATCGCCTTGGGCTACGACGCCCAGGCCGATGGGGGCTGGGAGGTGAGCTCTAGCTTTGCTGCCCTCGAAGCCCTGCAGGACGGATTGCGCAGCTGCGATCTGGCGGTGGAAAGCTGGGAGCAGCGCTGGATTCCCCTAACCAACACCGAGCTCCTGGAGTTGGAGCCCCTGCGCAGATGTCTGCGCATGCTCGATGCCCTCGAAGACCTCGATGACGTGCGCAGCGTCACTTCCAACCTGGAGGCTGATGAAACCCTTCTAGAGGCTGTCCTGGGATGAGATCTTGGCCGCAGCCTGGTGGGTCCATCCTTACTCAGGCTGATAAGACTGCTGCTTGAGGGAGGGACTGTTCAGCGGTCTTGCGGCAGGGCTATTCAGTCCCCATCTCCAGGATGTGCGCGCAGAGGTTACTGATGGACCGACCCTCGCAACCTGAGCGTTTCAGCAGCCGTTGGTGGGTCTGCCAGTTCATGGTGAGCGTGACCCTGACGGGTTTGCGCTTGGCTAGTGCTGTGGCAGTTGAAGCGGCAGGTATCTCAGGGGGACCAGCGACTGAGGTTGGAGGAGCCATCAACTCAAGGCGACTGCGTTTGGTACTGGTCAGGGAGATAACGCTGCAATGAGAAACCCATGATGGCGGCAGATATTGAGCATTTACAAGTGTTTGGCTGCGCATTTGCTGCAGCAGGCGCCTAGGGGATGCGGGCCCGATTCAAGCCTCGTAGGTTTTTGGTGATGCCAAAGCGCAATTCAATCCAATCCATCAATGGACAGGCTGAGAACAAATAAATCGCCAACCCGTCCAACCAGTGGCCGTAAGAAAGCCCCTTCAATCCACGACAAAGACTCCACCATGGAGGCAATGGTGATCACAATTCTGGTTTTTTGGCCGTTGTTTTTTTCGACGACTGCCCTACCGGATTTCTTCGGCCAATTTGACAATCATTGCCGAGATCAACATTGTCCTAGCTGATTCAAGTCATGCCCAGAGCATCCCTGTGTGAGGTGGGCCCCCAAGGCCGCTTCATCCACCACCAGGGTGAGGTTGGGGTGGCCCTGCAGCCAGCTGGCGGGCAGTTCAGGGCTGGGCTCCTCCGCTAGCAACCGGGCCAGGATCCCTGCCTTGGCGGCCCCCGTGACCACCAACAGAAGGCTTCGGGCCGCCAGGATTTCGGCCAACCCCAGGGTGATGGCCCGCTCCGGCACGGCCCTGGCATCCCCGCCAAAGGCGGCGGCGTTTTGTCCGCGGGTGGTGCTGCTCAGCTCCAGGCAACGGCAAGGGGCCATGGCCGGGCAGGGGGGCTCGTTGAAGCCCACATGGCCATTTAGCCCCAGCCCCAAGAGCTGCAATCCCAGTCCTCCGCAACGGGCGAGATCCGTGGCATAGCGTTGGGCTTCGGCTCCTGGATCGCTCGCCAAGCCTGCCGGCAGGCGCACCTGATCCATCCCCAGGGCCAAGGGTTGTTGCAGATGCCGCGCCATAAAGGCCGCAAACGATCCCGCGTCGCCAGGCGCAAGGCCCACGTATTCATCGAGGTTGAAACTCAACCACTGCTGGCGCAGGCGCTGCTGCTCCGCCGCCGGCAGGGCGTACACCACCTTGACCAAGGCCCCATAGACCGGCTCCATGGTGCGGCCCGTGGCGAGGCCCAGGGGCTGGTCGGGCCAGTGAAGCCGGTCGACCAGCAGGCAGGCCGCCACGTGCTCTGCCACCGCCGCCCCATCGGCGCAGGCCACCAGATTCCAGCCCTTGGGCAGGGTGTTCAAGCTGGGGTCAAGGGGCGTTGTAAGGGCGCAGATCGGTGCCCCGGAAGTAGTAGCGAAGGATCTCGGGATAGCCCTCGCCCCGTTGGGCCAAGGCGTAAGCCCCCCATTGGCTCATGCCCACGCCATGGCCAAATCCCCTGCCCACGGCCAGCAGGGTGGGCTGGGGCACCTGGATGGGTACCTGGGCTGCGGCATCGGGCAACGGGGCTATCGATCCAGCCAGCGGGGGCAAGATCGGCGGGCCAGAAGAAGGGAGCTGGCTCGAAGCCACGTCAGGACCCACCAGCTCAAAACGCACCAACGTGCTGCGCAACCCCAACCGGCTGCGCAACTCAGCCCCGGTGAGCACCAGGGTGCCGCCAGGGCCAATCACCCGGGCCTGGCGAACCCGGCCCGAGCTGGTGCTGGAAAGAATCTCGATGCGGTTGGCTCCGCCGATTTCACCAAACGCCTTGATCAAGGTTTGGGGGTCAAGCCGTTGCTGCCAGCGGGACACAGGGCTGTCCTGGTCGACGTCCGGCACACTCACCAGGTAGGGCAGCTGCTGGCTCCAGAGATCGCCGCTGTTTTCGGTGCTGCCGCCGCTGCTGCTGTGGAACACCGCATTCACCAGGTTGCCGCCATACATCAGCACCTCACCCCGGGTGCTCGCCACCGCCTCGCGGGTCGAGGGGGTTTCGGCCTCAACGCCCTTGTAGACCTGGCTCGCCACGGTGGCACTGACATCGAAGGGCTGGCTGGCAGATCGCTGGCGCAGGGCATAGGTGCGGGCGGCCACGGCCTGGGCCCGAAGGGCTGCCTGGGGCCAGCTGGCGGGCATTTCGCTGCCCACCACGCTGGGCAGATAGCTCTCAAGATCCACAGTGTTGATGGCCTGCAACGCCGATCCCTTGATCGCCACGACCAGACGGCCGCGGTAGCTGCGTTGCTTCAGCTGAAAATCCCCCGCGGGCTTGCTATCCCCCAAGGCCAGGCCACTGGCCAGCGGTTCCAGCCAGATGGTTTGGGCTGACCCACTGGCCTGGGCTGAAGCACTGGCCTGGTCTGCAGGGGACTGGCCATTCCGCTGCACCGCCATAGCTCCGCCCACCAGGGTGAGGGTCACGGTGTCGCCCGGCGCCAAAATCACCTGGCCTCCAGGGGTCTCGGCCAAGCCGCGCAGGGCAAGCGGATGGTCGGTAGCCGCCACAGTCAGGGTGGGGCTTTCCACAAGCAGCACCCGCACCTGGGGCTCGCGCTCCTGGGCCATCACGGCCTGGGCAATCACTGGTTGGGCCAAGAGAACCTGGGGCGCCAAAGCCGCCAAGGCCACCACCACCGAGCCCGGCGCCGTCCACCGGCCTGGGCCAGGCAGCCAATTGCGGAAATAGGGCACCACGGCCGCCGCCACTCCTGCCAGAAGGTCCATTCTGCCGGCTGCCCCTGGGGAGTGCCAGCTCCGCGTGGCACCATGCACCAAAGCCACTGGGCCCGTGCAGGTCACCTTTTTAGGAACCAGCTCCGGGGTTCCCACCCGCGGCCGCAATGTCTCGTCCGTGGCCCTCAGGCTGCCGCAACGCTCCGAGCTGTGGCTGTTCGACTGCGGCGAAGCCACCCAGCACCAATTCCTGAGGAGTGAGCTGCGGGTGTCCCAGCTCAGCCGCATCTTTATTACCCACATGCACGGTGACCACGTGTTTGGGCTCCCGGGCCTGCTGGCCAGCCTGGGCATGGCGGGCACCTGCCAGGGCATTGACCTCTATGGACCCGACCCCCTGCGGGATTTTCTGGAGGGGATCCTGCGCACGTCGTCGACTCGGATCGGCTATCCGCTGCGGACCCATCGGGTGGCAGAGGCGGCAAGCACGGGGACACTTCTGCTGGACGACCCCGACTTCACCGTGCGCTGCACGCCCCTCATCCATCGGATTCCGGCCTTTGCCTACCGGGTGGATCAGAAGCCCCGGCCAGGCCGCTTTGACGTGGAGCAGGCCAGGGCCCAGGGAATCCCGGCGGGGCCGATCTACGCCGACCTCAAGGCCGGCCGCACCGTCACCCTGGAGGACGGACGGGTGATCAATGGCGCAGCCCTCTGCGGACCGGAACGTCCCGGGAGCAGCGTTGTGTACTGCACCGACACCGTGTTTTGCGAAGCGGCGGTCGACCTGGCCCGCGGAGCCGATCTGCTGATCCACGAGTCCACCTTTTCCCATGGGGAGGCAGCCATGGCCTACCAGCGCCAGCACTCCACAAGCACCATGGCGGCCCAGACAGCCCTGGAAGCGGGAGTGAAGCAACTGGCCCTCACCCACCTCAGTCCCCGTTACATGCCAGGCAATCCGATGACCCCGGACGACCTGCTTGCTGAGGCCCAGGCAATCTTCCCCAACACCCTGGTCGCCAAGGATTTCCTCAGCATCGAGGTCGCCGCCACCGCCTAAACCCCCAGGCCCCAGCCCCCTGGCCCTGCAACAGTTCACGTAATTCCGCGCCAGAGGGCCCTTTTGCCGTGATACAAGGTCTCCGATGCGGTTGATCCGCCAACCCTCTGGCTTCTCCCAATGGCCTCCTCCTTCTCTTTGGCTGCCCTAGGCAGAGCTGCCCGCAACGCGGTGCGAGCCCTGTTGGTTCTGCCGATGGCGCTGCTGGTTTGCTTTGCTTCCCCAGCCATGGCAGCCCAATGGAGCGCTGATCAGCTCACCGTGCCTGCCACCCCGGATGGCACCTTGGTGACCTTCAACGAACAGGAGATCAAGGCCGGTCGCAAGGTGTTCAACCTCAGCTGCGGCGAATGCCACGCCGGCGGCATCACCAAGACCAACCAAAACGTGGGCCTGGATCCCGAAACCCTGGCCCTGGCCACCCCGCCTCGCGACAACATCGAGGCGCTCGTCGACTACATGAAGGACCCCACCTCCTATGACGGCGAGTATTCGATTGCGGACGTTCACCCCAGCCTGCGCAGCAGCGACATCTTCGTGAAGATGCGCGATCTCGACGATGACGACCTGCGCCTGATGGCCGCGTACATCCTGGTTTCCCCCAAGGTTCAAGGCCAGCAGTGGGGCGGCGGCAAGATCTACTTCTAAACAACAAATCCCGCACCCAGGCCAGTCTGGGACCCATCAGGCCACCTCTCGGGGTGGCCTTTTTTATTAATAAGTGGACCTCCAATCGCCGTGAATGGTTCGCTGCAAACGCCTCCCTCCAGGTGCGGGAGAATCCGAAAATCCAGTAGGATTCGCTGACAGCCAGCCCCTATAAATTGTCCATGGAAACAACAGCCAACCAGGGCGGCGTCCAGATCAAAAATCCAGAGCGAGGCTGGATTGGCGAGGTGCTGGGCACAACCATCCAGGACATGGAGGTCATGCCCTTGGGAGCAGCAAGAGGATTCCAGTCAACAACCTGGAAACTCCAGCTGAAATCTGATCCGCCGGGCAGCGCCCCTAAGACGGTGATCCTCAAAAGTGAAACGACAAACGAGGAATTTAACGAACTAACCCGTCTGGCTAATTCGTATGTGAGAGAAGTTGGTGTCTACAAGCACCTCATACCGAGAATAAAAAATCATCAGCCAGTTGTCTATGCCTGCGACGCAAGTCAGCCTTGCTGGCTATTAATCGAAGACCTAACCCATCTGCGCCCAGGTGATCAGGTGGTCGGCCTGACCCGGCAGGAAACCCGTGACACGGTCCAGCGGATGGCAGCGCTGCACGCGGAATTCTGGATGGATCCCCATCTCGAGCAGCAGGACTGGTTACCGGCCCACAATTTCTGGTTTGCCCAGCCCGATACTGAACTCGTAGAGCCTTTCTTCCAAACCTATGGGGTTCGTCTTGGGGAATCGGTTTCGAAGATCTGCCGGGCGGTAATCGAGCAGGGTGAAGCCATTAATACCGCCATCAGTGAACGCCCCTGGACACTCATTCATGGAGACCTGCGGGCAGACAACCTCCTATTTGGGGGCACATCCGAATCGCCGGCCGCGACCATTATTGACTGGTCCTGGGCCAGCCGCAGCATGGCAGTGATCGATCTTGCCTTCTTGATTGGTGGGAGCACACCCATCCCCCAGCGGAGGGGTTACTTGGATGAACTGCTTGTGACCTGGCACGATGAATTGGTATCCCAGGGGGTTCGTGATTACCCATTGGCCGATGCTCGCCGCGATCTGCAATTGGCAGCCCTACGCGCTCTTACAACGTCGGTCACAGTAAGCAGCTTCGACCAAAAGCTCGATATCAACATCCGCTCCTCATTATTGTGGGACCAGGCCATCCAACGCCACGGAGCTTTTGTTGAGGAATTAGAAGCCTGGCAAGCGCTCCCAAATCCATCCTTATTTTCCTAGCTTTGCCTTACTGACTAGCCCTCTGGTGGCTTGCTATTGGTCGGCTCCATCGTGGCTGGTAATTTGCTGTACCACCACTCCTGAAGCCCGGGGGCCAGCCGGGTAGGGAAGAGGGTGATCACCGTGCGGGTGGAACGGGCCCCGGGTTGCAGGAGCTCCACGGCGTAGCTGGGGCAGCGCCGGGACGCCAGGTCCGCCACAAAACGGCGCCCAATGCGGCGCCAGCTGGGTTCCTTGCTGCGCCAGGCCAGGCGGCAACAGGGCCAAGGCAACTCCTCCCGATCAAACAGGCGGCAGCAGGGGCCGATCACGCGATAGCTGAACTGGCCGCCCGCACTGGTGTGCTCGCTGCCGGGCTCCAGAAGGATTTGGGCCTGGACTGGTGACAACGATGACGCCATGAAAAAGCCACCCCGAAGGGTGGCAGGGAAGGAACGGCTGATCAAGAAGGATCCAGCCAGATGCTCAATAGAGCTCTTCTTCAGCGTGGGTCTTGATGGTGCAGTCGCTGGTGGGGTAGGCCACGCAGGTGAGCACGAAGCCAGCTTCGATCTGGTCGTCGTCGAGGAAGCTTTGGTCGCTTTGGTCAACGGTGCCAGCGGTCAGTTTGCCGGCACAGGTGGAGCAAGCGCCAGCGCGGCAGGAGTAGGGCAGGTCAATGCCCTGCTCTTCAGCTGCGTCGAGGATGTACTGGTCATCGGGCACCTCGATGGTCTTGTTGAGGCCTTCGCTCTCGCTGATGAGGGTGACCTTGTAGGAAGCCATGGAAAAGATTGGAGCTCACAGGCATCCGGAGGGCCGGGCCTGTAGGACTCGCTATTCATACTTCCCCCAGCGGCCTTTCAAGGGGTTTTTGGGGCCAGGCCGCGGGAAGGCCAATCAAAACCAGGACACGCATCAGCGTGACTTATGCAACAACGGCCCGCTGGATGGTCATCAATCCCCACTGGCTCTGCTGGCCCGTGAGCTCCCCATGCCAGCCCTCGGCCGCCAGCACCCGCTGCAACGACGGCGCCTGATCCACCAGCAGGCCGCTCAGCAGCCCCACCCCACCGGCGGCCAGCACCTGGGTAAACGCCGGGCAAAGGGCCTCAATCACCGGCGCCAGGATGTTGCACAGCAACAGGTCGGCGGGGTGGCCATCGAGGAGCTCCGCCAAGGCCTCCACGGAGCCCAGGCGCACCGCCACCGCACCAGAGAGACCATTCAGGGCGGCGTTGTCGGTGGTGGCCCGCACGGCCAGGGAATCGGTATCAGCGGCGCAGACGCTGGCGGCCCCCAATTTCAGGGCAGCCAAGCCCAATACCCCGCTGCCGCAGCCCAAATCCGCCACCCGCAGTCCGGCCAACGCCATGGTCTCGATGGCTTCGAGACAAAGCCGCGTGGTGGGGTGACTGCCAGTGCCAAAGGCACTGCCCGGATCCATGGCAATCACCAGGCGATCGGCATGCTCTTCAGGGCAGTCCAGCCAGGCCGGCAGGATCAGTAGCCGACCCCCCACAGGGTCAGCCTGCCAGTGCTGTTTCCAGGTGAGACTCCAATCCTCATCCGCCTGGTGGGTCCAGGTGATGGGCGGCAGGGCTAGCCCAAAGGGATCGGCGAGGCCCTCCAGGGCCTGCTCCAACTGCTGGCGCTGGTCAGCGGGCCAATCGATCTCTGGCAACCAGGCAATCAACTGCCGCTGATCCGGGGCCTCCGGCCGGTGCTGGAGGGCAACCCGGGGGATGCCCAGCACATCCAGCTTCCAGACCAGGGATTCCTCAAGTTCTGGTAAGGCTGCCAGCTCCAGCCGCCACCAGGCCAGGGCCATCAGAAGGTCACCGTGTGGGCTTGCTGGATGCCATTGATGGCGTTGATGGTGGCTAACAGGCTGGCGGGGATGGGGTCATCCAGGCTCACCACCATCACGGCATCACCCCGCACAATCCGGCGGCCCACCTGCATCGAAGCGATGTTGACGTTGTGCTCGCCCAACACGGAACCGAGATGGCCAATGATGCCCGGCATGTCGCGGTGACGGGCAATCAGCATGTGGCGACTCGGCGCCACATTGACGGGGAATTCGTCGATCGTGGTGATGCGCAGCTCCCCATCGGCAAACACCGCTCCGGTGACACTGTGCTGGCCGTTGGCACCCTTGGTGCTCAGCTGCAGGGAGCCGCCGGCGAAGTCCCGGCTGGCGTCGTCTTTGACCTCCACCACGTGGATGCCCCGGGCCTTGGCCTCGAGGCCCGCATTCACATAGTTGATGCTGTCGCCGAGGGCCGTGGAGAGCAGGCCCTTGAGGGCGGCAATCACCAGGGGCTGGGAAGGGTGGTTGGCAAACTCACCTTGCAGCCGCACCTCCAGCTCTTCCACGCTGCCACCAGCCAACTGGCTGATCAGCTGGCCCAGGGTTTCGGCGAGCTGGAGATGGGGTTTGAGCTGCTCCATCACCTCCGGGGTGAGGCCAGGAATGTTGACGGCGCTGCGGGCAGGCAGGCCCAAGAGCACATCCCGGATTTGCTCAGCCACGTCAATGGCCACGTTTTCCTGGGCCTCTTCTGTGGAGGCTCCCAGGTGGGGCGTGAGGATCAGGCGCTCCTGAACCGACCGCAGGGGAGATGTGGCCTCCAGGGGCTCATGGGCATAAACGTCGAGGGCCGCGCCGCCGATCACCCCGTTTTGAACGGCCTCGGCGATCGCCGCCTCATCAATGATTCCGCCGCGGGCGCAATTGACGATGCGCGCCGTGGGCTTCATCGTTTTCAACAGCTCCGCATTGACCAATTTTTCGGTATCGGGGGTGCGGGGCAGGTGCAAGCTGACGTAGTCGGCTTCGGCAAACAGGGCCGGCAGCGGCATCAGGCGCACCTGCATTTGCTGGGCCCGCTCCGCCGACACAAACGGGTCGTAGGCCATCACATCCATGCCCATGGCCTTGGCCACCCGGGCCACGTGGGAGCCGATCTTGCCGAGCCCCACCACCCCAAGCTTCTTCTTATAGAGCTCGTTGCCCACATATTTCTTACGGTCCCAGCCGCCGGCCATGGTGCTCGCGTGGGCATGGGGCACATGGCGCGACAACGAGAGCATCAGGGCCAGGGCATGCTCTGCCGCTGCAATGGTGTTGCCCTCAGGGGAATTCACCACAATCACGCCCCGCTTGGTCGCCGCGGGCACATCGACGTTGTCGACCCCCACGCCGGCGCGGCCAATGATGCGGAGTTTGTCGGCCGATTCGATGATCTCGGCGGTCACCTGGGTGCCTGAACGAATCATCAAGGCGTCGTACTCGCCGATGATCTGCTTCAGCTCCGAAGGAGGCAGCCCAGGGCGCACATCGACCTGAGCCACTTGCGAGAGGATGTCAATCCCCGCCTGGTCAATGGGGTCGGAAACCAGAACCTTTGTCATGCCCGGCGGGTGGTGGGGGAGCCGGAGGTGCAGTGTAGTGACCGATCTAAATCCAGATCGACTTCAATTGGTCTTCAATTGATTTTCAACGCAAGGGAGGCTCAAGGGCGTGGGTGCAAGCGTGGTGGTGGTGCTGGGGGATCGCAAACGGCTGCATCAACTGCGCGATCGTCTCGGCGAGCAGGTGCCCCCCATGGCCCAAGTGGTGTCCGTCGGCGAGGGCGAAACCTCGATCAACGACCTCGAACGCCTCAATCCCGCCGTTGCCCGCCGCAACCGGCAACGCAGCATGGCCCGCTGGCTGATTCCCTTTGGCTTCTTCGCCGGGCTCACCTTCACCTACATCACCGATCTCGACACCTTCGCCTTCTTCGGTGAATGGAGCCAGCACCTGGTGGGAGCCCTGCTCGGCCTGGGGTCGGGCTGGATGGGCAGTTTTGCCGCTGCCGCCAGCGTGACCTCAGAAGAAGACGACCGCATCCGCAGCCTGCGCAACCGCCTCGAGGAGGGGAACTGGTTGTTACTGATCGAAGCGCCCAACGGCATCGAGATGCCCTGGACCACTCTTCAACAGGCCAAACCCAAGGCCGTGGTCCGGCTCAACGATTAAGTCATGCTGCCGCGCCAGGAGCTAGGGGAGGGAAGCCGCCATCGAGAGGCCCTCGAGGCGATTCTGGATACGGCGGAGCAGGCCCTGCGCAGCTGGACGCCCTGCTGGAGCGGCTTTATCGATGGTGCCGTGCGCGAAGACGCCGAAGCGCGCCTGGCAACCCTGGCCGAACTCACGGTGCAGAGCGAAGGGGGGCACCCAGGCGCCGAGCGGCGACGCCTGCTGCTGCAGCGCCACGAGGCAGCGATCCATCCCGCCGAGCTCCCAGACGAACTCCTGGGCCTGGAGATCAGCGGCAACTTCCTCTTTGACCCCTCTACGGCGCTGGACTTTCGCCAAGGGCTCCTCACCACAGCCGGGGTCAATCCCGCCGACCTCGGCGATCTCTGGCTGCGGGGAGACCGGGGCGCCCAGGCCATTGTCACCAGCAATTGCGGCCAAGCCCTGGATGGCCTCAAGGCCCAGGTGCGCAGCGTGGAGGTGCAGCTTCTGGCCCGACCGATCGCCGCCCTGCAATGTCCGGCAACCCGGCAGCCCAGGCGGTTTCAAAGCGTGGAGGCCTCCCTCCGGCTGGATGCGGTGGCATCGGCAGGCTTTGGCATCTCGCGCAGCCGCATGGCGGACCTAATTCGCCAAGGGGAACTCCAAATCAATTGGGCCCTGGTCACCAGTGCCAATCGGGAGGTCGCCGCTGGCGATCGGGTGCAATGGAGCGGGCGGGGGGAGTTGCTGATTGAAGAGGTTTGCCTCACCAAGCGGGACCGCTGGCGCATTCAGCTGGTTCGCAGCTAAGGGCCAGCTGGCTCGCTGCTAGGTTGCAAGGGCTTCAGGAGCGATGCCATCGCGACCTGGGCCATTCGCTCGGGCGATTAGCTCAGAGGTAGAGCACTACCTTGACACGGTAGGAGTCACTGGTTCGATTCCAGTATCGCCCATTCTTTCCACCTTCAGCGTTAGCAATTCCATCCGTGATCACTTCCGCGGCAAAGGAGTTGGGTGCGTCAGGGGATTTAACAGTGGTCGTTGGCCTAGGGCGTTCAGGCCTTGGGGCAGCCAAATTGCTACATCAATTGGGGCACGCCGTGTTGCTCCTAGAGAGCAATTCAAGCCAAGAACTTGAGAACAAAGCCCAAGATTTACGCGCCTCAGGTATTGCCGTTCAGCTGGCGGCACCCCTGACCCCCGCCACCTTCTCTGGCCTGCCCCAGCAACCCAAGACCGTGGTGGTCAGTCCAGGGATTCGCTGGGACCATCCAACCCTCTGCGCGCTCCGCCAAGACGGGATCGCGGTAAGAGGTGAACTCGCTGCCGCCTGGGACAGCTGCCAGCAGGTTCCCTGGATTGGCATTACGGGCACCAATGGCAAAACCACCGTGACCCACTTGGTGAGCCACCTGCTGCGCAGCGCGGGCATCGATGCCCCCATGGGCGGCAACGTGGGCCATTCAGCAGCCGAGCTGGTGCTGGAGCGGTTGCAACCTGGCGGCGTGCTGCCGGCCTGGATGGTGGTGGAACTCAGTAGTTACCAAATCGAGGCGGCTCCGGAGCTGGCCCCCCAGATCGGCATCTGGACCACCCTCACCCCCGACCACCTGGAACGCCACGGCACCCTGGACAACTACCGCGCCATCAAACGCAGCCTGCTGGAGCGCAGCACGGTGCGGATCCTCAATGGCGACGATCCCGACCTCCGGGCCCATGGCCAAACCTGGGACCACGCGCTCTGGGTCACGGCAGGCCAGCGTGATGACCTACCCAGCTCGCTCAGGGCCTTCCTGTGGATTGAAGGCAATCAGGTGATGCAGCAAGGCCCGGGGGGGCCAGCGGCCCTGATGGCCGCCGATGCCCTGCCCATGCCCGGCACCCACAACCGTCAAAACATGCTCTTAGCCGCGGCCGCTGGCCTCCAGGCCGGCCTCAGCGGCCGCCAAATGGAGGCTGCCTTTCGCCAGTTCAGCGGGGTGCCCCACAGGCTTGAGCGGATCTGTGACCACCAGGGGGTGGCCTATGTGAACGACAGCAAAGCCACCAACTACGACGCCGCAGAGGTGGCGCTCCAGGCCCTGGATGGTCCCTTGGTGGTGCTTGCAGGGGGAGCGTCCAAACGGGGCGATGCCAGCGGCTGGATTCGGGGCTTGATCCACCAGTCCAAGGCCGTGGTGCTCTACGGCGCCGCCCAGGCTGAATTGGCCGGCCTCCTCGCCGATGGCGACTATCCCGGCCAGGTGACGTGCTGCGAAGGGCTCGCCGAGGCCGTAACCGAGGCCGCAGGGCTGGCAACGGCCTTGGGCTGCAAAGCGGTGCTGCTCTCACCAGCCTGTGCGAGCTTCGATCAATACAGCGATTTCGAAGCCCGCGGCGAGCATTTCCGCCAGTTGGCCCTTAGCCTTTTGGGCCCTCGTTGAAATTGGCGGCCAACTGGAGATACCCAGCGGCGCCAATACAAACCGCCAACGGACCGGTCGCAAACAGGCCAACCCCACAGGCCAAGATTCCCACCGCACTGATGGCGAAGATCACCAGGAGCAGCACGGCCACATCAAACCAATGGGGGGTCACCATGGCCCTGGCCCCAGCCAGGGCATCCAAGAAGGACACCCTCTGGTCGACCAGCAGGAAGGCGGAGAACCAATAGGCCACGCTCAAATAGATCCCTGGAAGGCCAAAGGCCAACAGGCCCAAAAGAATGGCGATGGCTGCAAACACATGCAGGCCAAGCAAGTTGAACAGCTGCTTGGTTTCATGAAAAAGTTGGCCAAATTTGAAGGTTTGACCCTTGGCCGCCATCAAGGCGCCATTGAGCAAGGCCACGCTGCCCACTAAATGCACGACCACCTGCAACAGGAGCAGCAGGCCGTAGGCAATCCCCTCGATCGGCCTGGGGCCGGTCTCAGCCAGCTTGAGCGCGACGGCTGACGCCGCAAAGGACACCCCGCCGGCAACGATGGTGTAAAGGATCGCAAAGCCCACCAGCACCAGGGCATTGCGGGAAAACCCCCGCCAGCCCGCTTGGACAATGGCACCGAAATGCAAACCACCTGCACGCTTGTTTTGCCTATCGCTCAGCATCGGAAGGGGCCTCGGGCCTGGAAAACGTCAATTGAAGTGTTGGCAGCCAAGGCTGGGATGTCAACGAACTAGCGCAGATCTGAAACAGAGCGTCCAAAACGGCCCAATAACAGCCCTAGCATCGCTGCAACAGTCTGTTGCAACGCGCCTCACCCCATGGCTTATTGGTTGATGAAAAGCGAGCCCGATGTCTACGGGATCGATCATCTCAAGACTGAAGGCACAACGCTCTGGGACGGTATTCGCAATTATCAAGCCCGTAACTTCATGCGCAGCATGCAGATTGGCGACCTGGCTTTTTTCTATCACTCAAATACCAAGCCCCCGGGGATTGTGGGGCTGATGGAAGTGATCGAAACCCAGCTCACCGACCCCAGCCAATTCGATGCGAATTCGAAGTATTTTGACCCAGCAGTAACACCCGACAAACCCCGTTGGGATTGTGCGCGCCTGCGCTATTTACGCCATTTCGACACCCTCCTCAGCCTGGATTCGCTCAAGGAGCACTTCAGCCCTGAGGAGCTTGGCGTGGTGAAACGGGGCAACCGGCTCTCGATCCTGCCGGTCGCAGAGGCCAGTGCCCAGCGCTTACTCGCCCTGCTCGAGCCAACATGACCCTGCTGCGCCCGATCAGCTCCGATCCCATCGCCATTCGTCAGGCCCTCGAGCGCGGCTGGGCCACCTTCGCGAGCTGCCCCTGGGTCTTGATGGGCTTCACCCTGGTGGGGGGCGGAGTCAATTTGCTCAGCCAGGTGCTGTATCGCCACGAAAGCGATCGCTTCCTTGGCCTGTTTGGGAGCGTTGATGGCCTGGCGATCACCCTGGCCGGCGCGGCCTGGCTGGCCTATTCCCTCAGCAGCCTCTGGCTGGTGGTGGGGCTGATGCGCGGAGCCCAGATGGCCCTTGCACGCCAGAACCCCCGGTTCAGCGATCTGGCCCGGCTGGATGGGCGGGCCATGGCCCGCTGCTTAGGCACCTTGGTGCTAATCCTGGCGCTGAATGCCCTGATCGTCCGCCTGGCCCAGGCCAGTGCGTTCTTACTCACCTTGATCCAACCCTGGCTCGCCCCCCTGCCCCTGGTGGCTGGTGTAGCCGTGGCGGTGTATCTGGCCGCAGACCAAATCCTTTGCCTGCCCCTCACCCTGATGGGCCAGCTCACGCCATTGGGGGCTTTCCGCAGCGGCCGGGCGGCCGTCGACCCCCACTGGCTCCATGCCCTGGGGTTGACCCTGGTGGTGATCATGATCCTGCTGGCAGGCTTTTTAGTCCTGCTGGTCGGACTGGTCGCCGCCCTACCGATCACGATCTGCACCCTGGCTGCGGCCTACGAGCAGCTGTTTGAGCTGCCGGACCTCAACCGACCTCGTCCGACCTAAAGCTGCCTTGGCCTGGAAACAGATTGGCCAGATAGCAGCGGGTCACCTCGCGGTTCTGCAAACCGTTCTGCACCAAGAACCCGGCCAAGGCCGCCTGCACCAGGCGGTATTGATCCCAGTTGGGATGGCGCTCAATGAAGCTGCGCATCGAAGCCAAGAGGGCCTCAGGCACCTCAGCCCGCAAGCTCACCAGCCCTGCTTGCTCTGCCAACTCTGGCCCCAATGTCATCCGAACTCGGCGCTGTGACATCCAGTTCCCCACATCCCTGCGCAGGAGTCAAATCGGCTGGCTGGGGGTTGGGCCAGGTCTTCCCAGCTTGAGATTGGCTGCCAGCAAAGGTATCCAACCAAGGCCTACCCCCCAGGCGCCGGTGCCCCATCGACAAAGCCAGGCCTGTCAAGCCGGGAAACGCCAGCTTGGGGGTTCTCCCCAACCCCCAGAAGCCAGCAGGATCCGCCCACCCTGGTCTGGGGAAAACCTGGGGAGAAGGGCGGCGCTGCCTTCGGAATGGCCGGGGATCTTCCATTGATCAGAACAGCTGATCTAGGGCGAATCAACGGCGTTGTCTCATGCTGGAACCGTCTTTTTCGCCGCGACCATGGCCATCGCCCTGATCGGCACGGGGCTCCTGGGAGGGGCCATCGCCCAGCGCCTGTTGCAACAGGGTCACGCCCTCCATCTCTGGAATCGGGACCCCAGCAAACTCAAGCCCCTCCTGGCCCTGGGGGGGATCGCAGCCTCCAGCCCCCTCGAGGCCGTGAACCAGGCGAACTGGGTGATCACGGTGCTCAGTGATGGCGCCGTGACGCGCCAGGTTTTGCTGGATCAGATCGGTGCCGGGCTTAGGGGGAAGCGGGTACTCCAAATCGGCACCATCGGGGCGGAGCAAAGCCGTTGTCTCGCAGGGGATCTGGCCAGGCTGGCTGCTGAACTCCTGGAAGCACCCGTGCTCGGCAGCCGCCCAGAAGCCTTGGCAGGCACCCTACAAATCATGGCGGGAGGCCCCAAAAACCTGTTCCAAGAAGCGCTGCCCCTACTCCAGGATCTGGGCCCTGATCCCCGCTGGATGGGAGAGATAGGTTCTGGCCTGGAAACCAAGCTGGCCCTCAACCAACTGATCGCCAGCCTTACCCATGCCTTCAGTCTTTCCCTCCATGTGGTGCAGGGAGCAGGCGTCGATCCCGAGGCCTTCATGGCCATCCTGCGGGGCAGTGCCCTCTACGCGCCCACCTTCGACAAAAAACTGCCGAAATTGCTCTCCGGGGATTTCAGCAATCCCAACTTTCCCTTAGCCCACCTGCGCAAAGACCTACTGCTCTTTCTGGAAACCGCCCAGGCCCAAGGCCTCCATAGCGAAGGGCTAACCGGATTGGTCCATCTGCTGGAGCGGGCCCAAGGGAACGCCATCGACCTGCTGGATTACAGCGCCCTTCACCAGCTCACTGGCTCTGATGGGCGCCCAAACCAAGTGCCAAATCCTTGAGCTCACTCAGGTCGGCCAGGGCTGCGGCGAAAGCCTGACTGGCCGAGGCATCCCAGCCCCCCTCCAGGCCCCGCTGCAGCCCCTCCGGGGTGAGCACAAAGCGCACCTGCCATTGGCGTCGATCGCCTTCGAGCGCCATCCATAGGCCCCCCAGATCAAGCTCCAAGCCGATGGACTCCTCCTCCATCAACTGATCGGCAATGGCTGCGTGCTGCTCACGCAATTGGCCAAAACCTTGGCGCAGGCTTTGGGCCTCCTGGGCCGTGAGCTCGGCAGCCCAGCCGGCTCCGCCAATCAACACAACAAAGGGGTGACGGGCTGGATCCACCAGCAACCGCCACCCCTCTCCCTCTTGCACCTGCATCCCCTGAACTGACGCCAGAATCCGATGAACAATCAGCCGGGCAACAGATCGGGCTGATCCTGCTCATCACTCAATTCGATGATGGCGCGCTGGACGGGCTTGATCATCGAGTCGTCAAGCAGGCCGTCGAAATCATCAAAACGGCGTTGCTTGGCGCGAAAAGCAATCCGCACGGTGGTGAGATAGCGGTTGCTGGAAAAGCGGATCAGGCTCTCGGCCCGCTGGGCCAGTTCCTTGGGGTTCACTTCAACGCCACGTTGAATCCCACCTTGTTGAATGCCACCGTGCAGGAGTCCACTGTGCATAACCACATCGCCAATCGTGCCAGCCTAGGTCAGGAGGGGGACCTGGCGGTTTAGAAGGGGGCCGTGGTTGAGGGGGAGGCCATGGAGGACAAGGGCACCCTGGCCATCGATTTGGGCAGCACCACCACGGTGGTGGCCTATCAAGGCCCAGACACCGCAGCGCAGCTGCTGCCCTTGCCGCCCTTCAGCCTCGATGGGCCGGTGGTGGTGCCCAGCCTGCTTTGGCTCACCGAAGCCACCGGCGCCAAACCACTCATCGGCCGCCAGGTGCTCGATGCCGGCTTGGCCCATCACGAGGGACCGGAACTGCGCCGCGACTTCAAACGTCTCATTGGCTCCGGCAGCGCCTTAGCCCAGCCAGCCGAACAGGCCGGGGCCCTGCTGCTGAAAGCTCTCTGGGCCGCCCTACCGAGCGGCATCAGCCCCAAGCGCCTGGTGCTGACAGCACCGATCGACACCTACCGCAGCTATCGCCAGTGGCTGGCCCAGGTGTGCGCGGAGCTGGGCGTGGAGGAGGTGGCCCTGGTGGATGAACCCACCGCGGCGGCCATCGGCGCCGGGCTGCCCCCGGGCAGCACCGCCCTGGTGGTGGATATCGGTGGTGGCACCGTGGATGTGGCCCTGGTGAAGCTGGAGGGAGGCGAAGGCCGAGCCGCCCCGATTGCCCAGTTATTGCGCTTTGCGGGCCGCGATCTCGATGGCAGCCGCCAGACCCTGCGCTGCGCCCAGGTGATCGGCAAGGCAGGGCTGGCCTGCGGCGGCCGCGATCTCGACCGCTGGATTGCTGACTCGCTCTGCCCAGGACAGCCCCAAGCCCCCCAGCTTCTGGAGGCTGCTGAGCGGCTCAAATGCCTCTTAAGCAGCCAAGACGACGCCCTCGCCATCGTCAGTCGTGCCAATCAGGCCCCCCAGGAGCTGCGCCTCAGCCGCACGAGCTTTGAGCAACTCCTCGAAGAGCGGGGGCTGATCAGCCAATTGGATGCCCTCCTCGATCAGGTGTTGGCGGCTGGCCGTAGCGCTGGGATCCGGCCAGGGGCCATCACGGCCGTGCTGCCCGTAGGCGGCAGCAGCCGCATTCCCCGGCTACGCCGCTGGCTAGAGGAACGGCTGGCTGGGGTGCCCCTCAAAACCCATCGCCCGGTTGAGGCGGTGGCGCTAGGGGCCCTGGCGCTCACCCCGGGCGTCCAGCTCAAGGATGTGCTGACCCATGGGGTGGAGCTGCGCTGCTGGGAACAACGCAGCGGACGCCACACCTGGCATCCCCTGTTTGTGGCGGGCCAGGGTTGGCCCACCGATCGCCCCCTCGAGATCGTGCTGGCCTGCAGCCAGGATGGCCAAAGCTGCCTCGAACTCAGCCTGGGGGAAGCCCAAATCGAGCAGCGCGGTGAAGTGGTGTTCGAAGGAGACCTGCCGGTGCTGCGTCAACGCCAAGCCGGCCGGTCCCAGGTCATCCCCTGGCGCGACCAGCCCAGCGCCATTGCCCTGGATCCCCCTGGCGAGCAAGGTGTTGATCGGCTCAAGCTGCATTTTGTGATCAATGGCCGGGGCCAACTCACGGCAGAGATCACCGATCTGGCCACCGGCGCCAGCCTGGGCGAGCGACGCTTTGGCCCGGTGCGCTGACACGGCCCCCAAAAGCGCCGTTAAGACTGATAGAACGGGACTTGATTGCATCTGCCGCCTTGGCCCTCCGCCGGCACAGGCTCCCGCGTTTTTGGCTTGGACTCACCCTGGGGCTGGTGGCCTCAGGGGTTGGCGTGGCCTATTGGTGGGAACGGCAGTTGCCCCAACGGCTCGAGCAGGCGGCCGCCACCGGCAACCTCAACGCCTGCCTCCGATACAGCGAGCAACTCGAAGCCCTGCGCTGGCTGGGCGACAGCGCGCCGAAGGAACAGGGTCACTGCCGGCGCCTCAAAGCTGCGGACCTGTGGCACCAACGCCAATGGGCCCAAGCCCTGCGGCTGCAGTGGCAACTGGTGAATTCCCCAGCGGCCCGACCCAGCGACCAACGCCAACTCGATCGCTGGGTCTTGGAGTTGCAACACCAGTCCCTTGACCAGTTCCAACAGGGGAACCTCAAGGGCGCTTTAGAGCTTTTGGCGCCGATTGGCGATGACCACAACAGTGCCGGTAACGCCACGGGGGATTCCTATAAGGAGATCTGGAACCGCAACCGGCTCCTGATGGAGCGAAGCCAAAAACTGGTGGCCCAAAAGCGCTGGTGGGAGGCCCTCGACGCCCTGACCAGGCTCGACCATCCCTGGTGGAAGGGCGAGAGCCGGGCCCTAAAGGCCAAGGTGCAGGCCGGGATCAATGCCTTGGCCGGCAACGACCGCGAGCATGACGGCCATGGCGCCTTGCCCCATACGGTGCCTGCGGCGGAACTGGATGCCAGGGTTCAAGCCCAAATCGCCAAGGGCCTCGATGAATGGGCAGCCTTCACAGCCGCCTGCAAATCCCTGGGCGGCAAGGTGATCGAAGCGGGCCCCGAAACGGCCTGCCAGCGCCCGTGACAAGATTGGACCCGCGAGAAGGTTCCGGGACCATGCAGCCAGGTGATCAGGTCAAGGTCTGCCAAAGCGTGGTCGTCTACCACCATCCCCAGCACCGTGGTGTGGCCTTTGATCTCCATGGCCAGCAAGGGGAAGTGGTCACCGTGCTCAACGACTGGAAAGGCCGGGTGATCAGCCCCAACCTTCCGGTGGTGGTGGCTTTTGGCAAATTCAAGGCCCATTTCCGCGCCGACGAAATCGAAGCGGCCTAGGGGCGCAACAGGAACACCCCTTCCTCCCCATCGATCCCCAGCAGCGCAAGCTGGATGGTTTCTTGGCGACTCGTAGGCACCACCCTGCCGCAAAAATCTGGCTGGATCGGCAATTCCCGATGGCCCCGATCCACCATGGCCAGCAGACTCACCCGTTCTGGGCGGCCCCAGGCCTGCAGGGCCTCGAGGGCAGCCCGCACCGTACGGCCGGTAAAAATCACGTCATCCACCAGCACCACCTGCCGTCCCTCCAGGCGCACGGGCAGGTCCGTGGGCTGGGCCAACCGGGTACCAATTCGCTCCAAATCATCGCGGTGGAAGGTGGGGTCGAGGCTGCCGTGATTGATGGCATGGCCGCAGATCACCCCCAAGCGAGCCGCCAAAACTTCAGCCAAAGCCACCCCGCGGGTGGGGATCCCCAGCAACAGCAACCGGTGGGTATCGGCGACGCTCTCGAGCACCTGGGAGGCCAGGCGGTCCAAAGTGCGGGAGAGGTCCTGGGCCGAGAGCAATTCGAGCCGATTCATGGAGCTGGCACCAGCAACGCCAATGCTATGAAGTCAATCAGCGGTTTTCTTTGTTGCCAAAGCCTGACGCAGCTGGGATCAGGGAAATTCGCCAACGGATTGGGGCTGTAGGTTGGAGTCGAAGGCAGTGCAAACCTGAAGCGTTGCATCCATACCTCTTCCTGAATGCCCACGACATGCAACACCGCTAGGTGAGTCGGGTGACAGCAATTCCCTCCCAGCAGCACTCCAGCAGGCCTAACCCCCTTGATTCTTCAGTGAGCGCTTCTTCACTGCGCGACTCAGGGTTGCGGGAGCGGTCTTTGATTGCACCTGTTGTTCTCGCCATCCTCGATGGCTGGGGCTACAGCCACGAGGATGCCCATAACGCCATCCGTGCCGCGGCAACCCCGGTGATGGATGCCCTTTGGCATGCCTACCCCCACACCCTGATCGAAGCCAGTGGGGGGGCCGTTGGCCTGCCAGATGGCCAAATGGGCAATTCTGAGGTTGGCCATCTCACCATTGGATCGGGCCGAATTATTCGCCAGGAACTGGTGCGGATTAGCCAGGCCGTCAAGGACGGCAGCATTGCCGCCAATCCAGCCCTCAACGCCCTGGCCGACAAGTTGCTCGCCAACGGCCAAACCCTGCACCTGATTGGTCTCTGCTCCGATGGCGGGGTGCACAGCCACATCAACCACCTGGGCGGCCTG
>Ga0007796_10000113_pt1 | contig 20756 bp, 32 predicted proteins | sample CryBogmetaGMA0M_FD_60373 | JGI IMG/M metagenome (GOLD analysis project Ga0007796, IMG submission 60373) | Freshwater microbial communities from Crystal Bog, Wisconsin, USA - MA0M | ecosystem: Environmental > Aquatic > Freshwater > Lake | place: Crystal Bog, Wisconsin, USA | collected 2009-07-06 | reverse complement strand
TAGTACTACAGCGTTTACTTATGAAATGACGGCTATTCCTGCTAATAACGCTACAGTAGTAGGAACATACTTAAACCAAGCTGTAACTCCTGTAAATACTTTAATGAATTACCCAACTACTAGCGGATATAAGCTATTTGCTGCTGCTGGTACAAAGATTTGGGATGCTACCAGTTCTACGGCAACTACATCATTTTCAAGCCTTACTAGCGATAAATTGCAATATGTCAATTTTACTAATACTGCTGGTAATTTTCTTGTTACTTGTAATGGCGTAGACCCTGTAACTATTTATGATGGTACAAGTTGGTTTACAGTAGCCACAACAACTACAGCACAAACTATTTCTACTATTACAAGAGGTGGTACAGGTAATTTAACCGCTACTTTAACTACTGCTAGTCCTCATGGGCTTGCAACTAATAATCGAGTAACTGTATCAGGTGCTACGCCTACTCAATTTAATGGCACTTTTGTTATTACAATAACTGGAGCTTCTACCTTTACTTACACAATGGCTACTGCCCCTTCAGGGGATGCTACAGTTGTAGGAACATACACTACTGTTGGAATAACAGGCGTAAACAGTAACACATTTGTTAATGTCAATTTGTTTAAAAACAGGCTTTATTTTACCGAAAAAGACAGTTTAAATGTTTGGTATTTACCAGTAGACTCTATTGGTGGTACTGCTTCACCGCTTTATTTTGGCAGTATTGCTCGTAATGGCGGTTTTTTACAAGCAATGGGAACATGGACTATTGACGCTGGACAAGGCGCAGATGACTATGCTGTGTTTGTAACCAGTATGGGCGAAGTCATTGTTTATAACGGTACTGACCCTAGCTCTGCTACTACTTGGGCATTAAAAGGCGTATGGCAATTAGGTCAAACTTTTAATCGTAAATGCTTTTTTAAATGGGGTGGTGACCTTCTTTTGCTAACTCAAGATGGTTTAGTGCCTTTGGCTTCTGCGTTACAGTCTAGCCGATTAGACCCTAGAGTAAACCTTACTGACAAGATTTATTACCCTATCAGCCAAGCTGCAACTACCTATTTTGCTAATTTTGGCTGGCAAATCAACTATTTTGCCTCTGAAAATATGCTGATATTAAATATTCCAATTACTGACGGAATAGAACAATATGTAATGCATACCATTACAAAGTCTTGGGCTAGATTTACAGGTATTCAAGCGTATTGCTGGGAAGTATCAGGCGATGCTGATATGCACTTTGGTGGTAATGGCTATGTAGGCACTTTTTATAGTGATATGTCAGACGATGGTGCAAATATTACTGCAACTGCACAACAAGCCTATAGCTATTTTGACAGTCCTGGGCAGTTAAAACGATTTACTATGGTTAGACCAATTCTACAGTCTACAGGTGGCGTACCAAGCGTTTTATGCGGTATTAGCGTGGATTTTGACACTCAATCTCAATTAGGGGCTGTGTCATTTAACCCTAGCGCCCAAAGTGGAAACTGGGATTCTGCAAAATGGGATGGTAATACATGGGCTGGTGGTCTAATTACTACCAAAATTTGGCAAGGTGTTACTGGAATTGGGTACACAGGCTCAGTTAATTTAAACGCAGCAAGTCGTAACATTGAATTACATTGGGCTAGTACAGACTATGTTATGGAAAAAGGTGGCGTAGTATGATATATAATCATATTTGCCGACTCCTTGGTTCTGAAAACAAACTTTTCATTAGGAGTAAATAATGGGTGCAGCATTTGAAGGTTTAAATGGCGAATTTCGTAATCGAGCTAACTATATAAATCAGTTTTCTGATACTGGTGGTGGTTCTCGACCTGACCCTAATGTGCTTGCATATTTAGACCAAAATCCAAATAATACTTTTGCAAGCTATCAGGCTCAAAATCAACCTGTTGCGAATCCTATGACTGCACAAGCTAGCAATCCTATGACTGCACAAGCTAGCAATCCTATGGCTTCTACTGGAAATCCCTATTTAGACGCAGCAAGACAAACAACTGCTGGCAATATGCAACAAGCACAAGCCGCTACTGCTGCTAATCGCATAAATCAATCTACTCCTTATGCTAATTTGCAATATCAACAAACTGGTACAGATGCCCAAGGTAATCCTATTTGGTCAGCTAATCAAACTTTAGCTGCGCCATTACAGTCTGCATTAGGCAATATCCAGCAAAATGTAGCAAATACTACACAAAATGCTTTTAATGCTAGTCCTTATCAAGCTGGTCAAGTTGGACAAGGGCCACAATTTAATCAAATTGGTAATGCCGCTAACTTACAAAGCCAAGTACAAGGTACAGGCATGGAAGGTTGGGATAGAGCTACTGCTCTTATTAATCAAAGACTTGCGCCACAAATGGCTCAAGCTGCCGAATCAAATACAGCAGCATTAGCTAACCAAGGTATTGTGCCTGGCACTAAAGCGTATGAAAACGCTATGCGTACTTTTAATCAAGGTCAAAACGACTTACAAACTCAAGCTCAATTAGCTGGTTCGCAAGTACAAAACACCATGTTTGGTCAAAACTTGGCTGCTGGTCAATTTGGTAATCAAGCTCTTACTCAACAAAATCAAAATCAATTAGCCAATCTTGGATTTAATAACGCTACAGGTCAGCAAGGATTTGCCAATCAATTAGCTGGTACTCAAGCTAATAACGCTGCACAAGCTCAAAACTTTACGCAAAATTACAATGCTTATAACAACCCATTACAACAATTAGGTGCTTTCCAACAAGGAACACAACCTGGTTATGTAAACCCTTACAGTCAAGCAACGGTAGCTGGCCCTGATTATTTAGGTGCTTACTCTACTCAAAATGCTCAAGCTATTGCAGCGCAAAATGCCGCCAATGCAAGAACAGCTAATACACAATCAGGTCTATATGGACTAGGTTCTGCTGCTTTATTAGGAAGTGGTGGTTTGGGTGGCGCATTAAGTGGAGCTGGTAACGCAATAGGTGGAATTGGAAGTGGATTAGCAGGTATAAGTAATTGGTGGTCTAGTTTAACAAATCCAAATTTAGGCGGTGGCTCTGCCTATGGAGATTCTAGTGCAATTAGTAACGCTAATTCTATATTTGGCGATACAGGTGCTGGTGCAATTACAAATCCTTTTGGACAAACAATTAGCAATGAATTTTATTACGGTGTTTAATTATGGGATTTAGATTACCTGAAATGGGCGATTGGACAATGCCTACTGCAACTCCTAATACAGGTGCTTTTGATTCAGCGGCTTATTTAGCTGCGAACCCTGATGTTGCAGCAGCAGGTTTTGATGCTTACGACCATTATCAACGATACGGCCAAAATGAAGGTAGACAAGGGTTTTTTATACAATCTCCTTATGACGCATTATCTAGTTCAGCAAGTAAAAATGGATGGTCACCTGATGTTGGCGATTGGTTTAATGGAAAACAACAAACATATAACGCAGCTACAGATGGGCCAGTTGGTGCGCCAGTAGATAGAAATAGATTTAATGATTTTTTAAATGCTCATCAAATTAACCAAGATGAACGAGATGATTATTACAATAGGTATCTTGGACAATTTCAAACTGCTCAACAAGAACAACAGCAATATCAGGCTGACCCGCATGGCTACACTAACCAAAAAGCCTTAGATTTATCAGACCAATTATTTGCTGAATTTACACACAATGGTCAAGGTTGGTATGCTGGCAAAAGAGAACCATTAGAAGCACAACTTAATGCCATTAAAAATGTAGACCCTAATGCTTATTACAGCACAATGTTGCATCTTGATATGCAAAAAGCAGGATGGGATGCAGGTCAAGGCAAAAGTAATGCTGATACAAATGCTAGAATTCAAAACAATATACAAGAAGCCTTAAAAGTTGGTGTATCACCAGAGCAAATTAACAATTATGTTAAATATGATTATGGCGTTACCGCAGAAGGTCATGCTAAAGGCATAGCCCAAAGCGCTGGTCAAGGTGCTTTTTTTCAAGGCATAGAAAAAGTAGCTCCTGCCTTTGCTGCAATGCTTACTGCTGGTGCTTTAGCTCCTGCTGCTGGCGCACTTGAGGCTGGTTCTCTTGCTGCTACTGCTGCTCCTGAAATTGCTGGTGGTGGTTTTTATACTGGTGCAGGTTTTGGTGGAGAAGCACTTGGAACTACTGGTGCTGGTAGCATAGATGCTTATATGGCTGGCGCAGGACTAGATGCTGGTTCATTTGGTGGTTCTGCTTTTACTGTGCCTGAATTAGCTAATGCTGCATATACTAGTCCTACAGATTACATGAATCAAGCTGGTTTAGATGCTGGTACATTTAATAAATTTACTCCTACAAATCCATTAACAGATTACATGGGTCAAGCTGGACTAGATTCTGGCACTTATACTGGTGCTAATTTTCAAATGCCTACAGGTTTAAGTGCTGCTGATGCATTAAAATACGCCAACCAAGCACGACAAGGGTTTGGAATAGCAAGCACTTTATCTAAGTTATTAGGTGGTGGTGCAACAACTGGTGGAGCAAGTGGTGGAGCTAAAACTGGTGGTACAGCAACTGGTACAACAGGTGGTCTAAGTCCACAAGATTTAGCAAAATATTTATATAGTGCAGCACCTGCACAAGCTGGTGCAGTACCTTACCAAATTAAAATGAACCAAAACCCATTTACATTTAATGTGCCTAATCAAACAGCAGCGTCTCAAGGTATGTACGATGTATCAGGCTTAAACCCAATGGCAAACGCATTAAGGAAAGCATAATGGCACTAACTCCTGAACAAGAAGCATTAGACTACAACCCTGAATTACAAGGTTTAAGTCGTGAACGCAAATTAGCTGAATTGCTAATGGCTAAAGGTATGCAACAACCACAAGGTCAAATGATTAGTGGCTATTATGTTGCGCCTTCTTGGACTCAGCAATTAAACCCTATGGCTAATGTATTGGCAGGAGAAGCTATTAGTGGTCGTGCAGATACTAAACAGACTGAATTAGCTACTGCTTTGCGTACACAAGGTAATGCTGCTGTACAAAAAGTAATGAAAACTTTTGAAGAAAATCCACAAGCAGGAGTTATAGAGGCTTCTCAATTACAACAATATCCACAAGTGAAGGCTTTGTTGCCACAATTAACTAAAGTTGGATTACCTGAAGCAACCACAGAAGAACGCCTATACAAAGCTGCTATTGCTGATGGTAGTTGGAATCCTGCAAAAATGGGTGGTTTAAATGCTTTTAAAAATCAAATGACAGATGCTCAAAAAGAATCTGCTAAAAATGACAGAATTAGAGTAGCTCTTGCACAACAAGAATTTAATCTTAATAACGCTCCATATAATCCTGCTGCATTTGGGCAGCCAGCTCAAGCAATGCCTCAACAAATGCCACAAAGAATGCCTCAAGGAATGCCACAAAACGCACCACAAGCTGCTCCTACAAGTCCTGTAATGAGACCTACTGGAATAGCTCCTAATGCTCCTGCTTATGCTCAAGGTGCTGTTAATTTCCCAACTGCTCAAAACGCACCACAAGCTCCACAAGCATTACCGACTCCACCAGCTTGGGTAAGAACTCAAAAAGATTATAAAGATTGGCTTAAAAGCGAATCTGAGCCTTTAAATGAATTTCAAGGTAAAGCAGTATTGTTTGGTTCTTCAATGAAACAAGCTAATAATGTAATTGACCAACTTTCTAAAGAAGGGACTCTTGTTCCAGCAGTTACTCCTGAGTTTTTATCAGGAATTGCTAAATTAGCTCCTCTAGGAGTTGGTGATGCTGCTGCTAATGCTATACAAGCTGCATTTAGAAATGACCCTACAGGTTTAGTTGGCCCTGATAAAAATCAACAAAGATTAGCTCAAGCTCAACTAGGTTTTGCTATTCCTTATTTAAGACAAACATCAGGTGCAAGTTTTGGCGCACAAGAAGTAGCAAATACTATTGCTGAATTTTTCCCTTTAATTGGTGAATCTAAAGAAGTTATTGACCAAAAAGCTGCTTCTCGTAAACGAGTTATTGAGTCTATGAAAGCTGTATCAGGTAGAGGCGCAAGACAAATTGATGAATTAGGTAACATTTCTACATCCAGTTCAGGATGGGGTAAAGCACAAGTGGTAAATAGATAATGACTACATATTCCATTTCTGCTCCTGACGGACAAACTTATACTATTGATGGGCCAGCTAACGCTAGTCAATCACAAATAGAAGCTGAAGTCCTTAAACAGCATCCTAATGCAGGAAAAGCTCCATCTAAAGAGCAAATGCGTGGAAACATTATTACTAGCGATGTTCCTACAGTTGTTGGTGAAAGACCAAATCCACCACCTGTAGAAGAACCTAAAACTTCAATGATGGACAAAATTAAGGCTTTGTATGAAGTTCCAGCCACTATTGGTAGTGGTATGGTTGCTCAACCTGTAGGTGCTGCTTATGGTGTTTACAAAGGCATGACAGGAGAAAAAACTCCACAAGCTATGCAACAAGCACAGCAAGCTGGCAGTCAATTAGCTCAAAAGCTACAATATCAACCTACATCACCTGCTTCTGTAGGTGCTTTAGAGTCTATTGGTGGTGCATTAGAAGCCTCTAAATTACCACCTTATCTTGGTAATATTGGCATGATTCCATCTGCTGCACAATCTGCTAGTGCAATTAAACCAGCAATTAGTCAAGCTATGCAAACTGCTAAACCAGTAGTTTCTAATATGGCTCAAGCACTACGCAAAGAAGCACCTATGGTTGGCGTTGGTGCTGCTGAAGTTCCTGAAGCTGCTGTAAGGTCACAAATAGCACAACAATTAAGAGTTCCTGTAGATTTAAGCAAAGGTCAGGCATTGCGTGATTTAGGTCAGCAAAAGTTTGAAATTGAAACTCCTAAGAATTTCCCTGAATTAGGAAAACCTTTAATTGAAGCTCAGGCAAAGCGTAATGATGCTATTTTGCAAAATTTTGATGCTTATGTAGATGCTACAGGTAAAGAAACCTATGGTTTGCGTGAAACTGGTCGAGTGGTAGACAGAGCATTGGTAAATTCAGCAAACAAAGCTAAAGCAGAAATTAATGCCGCATATACCGCAGCTAGAGATGCTGGTGAAACTCAACAAGCATTGTCTTATGCGCCATTAAAGACTTATATTGATGAGCAAACACCTACTGTTAAGCGTAAATTAGCACCAATTATTAGTGCTGTTGGCGAAGAAATAGCCAAAAATGATGCTAAAAAAACAGGTCAAATTTCTATTAATAATTTAGAAGATATTTACCAGTTTATTAATAAAAACTATGAACCTGGTACGGTTGGCGAAGGTCATGCCAAAACCATGAAAAACATCATTAATCAAATGACTGAAGGTCAAGGTGGCGAACTATACCAAGAGGCTCGTAAACTGCGTACCAAGTTTGGTCGTGAATTTGAGAATGTTGGTTATGTAGACAAGTTGCTACGCACTAAACCTGGCACTACAGACAGGTCAGTAGCCTATGAGGATGTATTTGACCATGCTATTTTAAATGGCTCATTAGACGATGTTCGTGCTATTGGCATGACTTTAAAGAAAGCTGGTTCAGAAGGACAACAGGCTTGGAAAGAGCTTCAAGGTCAAACAATTCAATACATTAAAGACAAAGTTAGTTCTTCTGTAGATGTGGATTCTTTTGGCAATCCTGTAGTTTCTCCAGCTAAATTTAAGTCTGTAGTAACCCAATTAGACCAAGATGGCAAATTAGACTATGTTTTTGGAAAAGCTGGCGCACAAGAAATTCGTGATTTAGCTGAAACTACAATTAATGTTAATGCTCCATTAAAAGGAGCTGCTAATTATTCCAATACTTCTAGTGCAATTATTAGCGCATTAGATAAAATAAGCGGTATTCGTATGCCAGGCGTAAGTAATTTAGCAGGATATGTTGCCAAAAAAGGTAAAGAATCTGCTATTAAAAAGCAAGTTGAAGAATCAATTAATTACACGCCTGAAAGCATGGCAAAGGCTTTGAAAAAGGAAAATAAATAATGTCTAGAAACGGAAGTGGTGTTTTCAATCTACCTGCTGGCAATCCAGTAGTTACAGGCACAACTATTACAAGTAGCTGGGCTAATACAACCATGCAAAACATTGCTGATGGACTTACTCAGTCAGTAGCTTCTGATGGACAAACACCTATGTCAGGTGCTCTTAACATGGCAACAAATGACATCAACAATGCTGGAATAGTAAATGCTGAAGAATTAACAATTAATGGCGTTGATATTTCTGGCGCAACAGGTTCTTCCACAATAGGATATAACGAAGGACAAACTAATGCCGTTACAAGAACTGTTCAAGCAAAATTACAAGAAACTGTAAGTGTTAAGGATTTTGGCGCTATTGGTGATGGAACTACTGATGACACAACAGCTATTCAAAATGCGATTAATTCAGGAGCTGCTAGAGTAATTTTTCCTAGCGGCACTTATGTAGTTTCTGGATTAACAGGTTTAAGCAATCAAATTCTTGACGGCTTAAACCAAGCAACTTTACTTGCTAAAACTGGTTCTGCCGCAACTGTAACTTTTATTACATTTAACAGCAAAAATAATTATGCAGTTAAAAACTTTATTTTTGATGGTAATACTGCAAATGCAACAAATTTAAATGTTGAATTTAGCAATACAAGTTGTTCTTATTTTTCATACACAAATAATACTTGGAAGAATTGCAATGGACTTTCTTGCTACATTGCTAATAGTTCAAATGTTAATATAAATAACAACAAATTTATAAATTGTGGCATTTATAACATTACAAGTGGAAATTCAGCCGACAGAAGGGCTGCAATTAACTTTCAAACTTGCACTTATTCAACAGCAAATGATAATTATTTTGATACTGTTGGATTAGATTGCATTTCATTTACAACAAATTGTTCAAATGTTCAGGCTTGCAGAAACATTACAAAAGACAATTACGCCAGTGCTGTATATGCTTCTTTAGTAACTAATTTTGTTATTTCTGAAAATGTGTCTGATGCGTTAAATTTATACAGTTTAAAAAGCGGTAATGGTATTGATGTTATTAATAGCAAAAAAGGCACAATTACAGGAAATGTATCTACCAATAGAGGCGGTGCTGGTATTTCTGTTGCAAATGGATTTGATGTAGTTATTTCAAGCAATACTTGTTTAAATAATAATCAATCTAATGCTGGATTGGGCGGAATTTGTATTGCTACTAGCACTGCTGGTGGTTATACACCATTAACTGAAGATATTGTTGCTACAGGAAACATTTGTAGAGATGTCCAAGGTGTAGGCAGCGTAACTCAAAAAATTGGCATTTCTAAACTTTCTCAAACAGGAAGTGTTTTTACTAGAATAGTTATAGATGTTTCAAATAATTTGTCTGGTTATGATTCTGGCGGCAATCCTTCTTTAGGCGCACAAATTTCAAGTTCTTTTGGGTTAGTTGGGTATCCAATATTATTTAACTTGACTACTGGTTCTTCTTTTGATTTATGCACAGCAAACACTTATGGTACTTTTTCCGTCACTCAAGTAAATAATGCAAGTTATTATGCAAATGCCTATGTTTACCTTACTAGCACTCCAATATTGTTAGCTGACCCAGCTTCACAATGGACTGCTGGTTCTGGTGGGGCTAAACAAAACATTTTATATAACTCTGGCACAGGCACTATACAGTTACAAAACAATACTGGATTAACAAGAACTTATTTAGTAATGTCTAATAGTCTTGCTTTACCAGCAGTATAAAAATGCTTAATTATTTTAATAACCTTTGGATTGCTTTTTCTACATTAATTAATGTATTAGTGTTTAACGGCAGTCCAATTCAATGTTTTTCTAGTCGTTGCTATGCAGAACCTAGACCAAAAACTATGTGGGTTATTAATAAAATAATTTTTTGGCAAAATAACCATTGTCGAGGTGCTTTTGCACATGATTTAAGAATGGCTGAAACATTTATACAAGACGCTAAAAACAGAAATATTTATAGATAATAGGAAATAAAATGAACTTTACATTTACTTGGATATTAGACAAGTTTGGCTTTTAACCTAAAATTTTTTTTGGATGATTCCAATGGCGTTTGAAATCGACCCTGTTAAATATGGTGTTCTTTGGCAAAAGGTCGAAGATTACGAAAAGAAGTTTGATTCTATGGAACGCAAAATAGATAGAATGGAAGCCCAATTAGAAAAATTAGTAGGTTTAGCTGACCAATCTAGGGGTGGTTTTTGGGCTGGAATGATGATTGTTTCAGCTCTTAGTACCCTAGTTGGTTGGGCAATTCATTGGTTTAATGGCAAATGAAGTGCTATCAAAGCCGAACAATGTGGTTTTCAGTAGCCTTAGTTGTTTTTGGTGCTGTACTTGAATATTTGCCCTATGTTCAGTCAATTATTGACCCTAAATACTACGGAGCTATTTTTGCTGTAATAGGCATAATTGTGGCTCTATTGCGTTATATCACTAAAGAGCCTATTAACCCATGAACATGATTGCAATCTACGCTATGGTCGCTATTAGCCTATTTTGTGGTGGTTTTGTAAGCGGTTGCCAATATCAACAAAGTAAAGCTGAAAAGACTATTAGAGATAAAGAACATCAATACCAATCGGATGCTGATTCTATAAGGATAAAAAAAGATGCTCAAATCAAAGTTATTAATACTCTGCTTGTTGATGCCATTAGCAGCTTGCGTAGCCGTTCCAGTCGTACCTCAGAAGCCAGTAATGGACAAACAAGACAAGGCTGTAATGGAAGCCAACTTTACGCAGAGGACAGCATCTTTCTTGTCAGGGAAGCTGCTAGAGCCGATACAATAAGAATAGCCTTGCAAGCCTGCTATGACCAATATGAGTCTTTAAAATGACCGATAGAAATGCTACTTCTTTAGCATGGTATTACGCTAACAAGGAACGAATCCTTGCTTACAAAAAAGAGTATTACCAAAAAACTAAAGAAAAACGACTTGTTACAAGTTCTGAATACAGAAAAAACAATCCTCAAAAAGTTTTTGAAATAAACAAAGAATGGCGATTAAAAAATACGGCTGCAATAAACGCAAAAAATCGTACAAGACGAGCATCTAAAAACCATAGAACTCCAGCATGGCTTACTGATATTGACTATGAACGCATACAAAATGAATACAAACTTGCCTATATTTTAAGCAAAGTAACTGGTGAAAAATGGGAAGTAGACCATGTAATACCTTTACAAGGTGAATTTGTATCAGGACTTCATGTACCTAGTAATCTTAGAGCTATTTCAGCTTTTGATAATAGGTCAAAACACAATAGATACGATGCGATTAAATAATGGCTCAGATAACGCTTGAAAAGCTCAATTCTTTAGGTATTGATTCTAAGTGGTTAGACGGTTTAAATGACTGTTTTGACAAATACGACATTAATACGCCTCAAAGACAAGCGTGTTTCCTAGCTCAAGTTATGCATGAAAGTAACTCGTTTAAGACCCTATCCGAGAATCTTAATTATTCTGCTGCTGCGTTGATGAGAACATGGCCTAGCAGATTTCCTGATTTAGCAACCGCAGAACAATATGCCAATAATCCTGAAAAAATAGCCAATAAGGTCTATGCAGGTCGTATGGGCAATATTGAAGAAGGTGATGGTTGGAAGTTTCATGGTCGTGGATTAATCCAACTGACAGGCAGAGAAAACTATGGAAACTTTGGACTTAATGCTTCTGTGGATGTTCTTAGTAATCCTGATTTGTTGCTTACTCCTGAATATGCGTGTTTAAGTGCATCTTGGTACTGGAACAAGCGAAATCTAAACCAATTAGCTGACAACATGGATATTGAAGGCATCACCAAAAAGATTAATGGTGGTACTTTAGGTTTAGAAGATAGGATTGCTAGAACTCAGAAAGTCTTAGCAATCCTACGCAACGGTTAAGGCGGTTAGGCAGACTTCAAAGGATGTAGCAAGTAGAAATTTTTTCTGCCTTCCTATCTACGAGTAGCAGCTACCAAATTTGCGCCTTACTTTGATAACCCTGATGCAAGCCTATTTGCTTTAAACAAAAAGTCATTTCTGACCGTAGACGGTGCAACCCAACCGTAGGCTTTCCAAATCTTTTGAACATCACTACCTGATGAATACTTAAAAGTGCTTTTAGAAGCTATTGCTAGTTTTTCGTTTTCCACAGTTTCCTCTACAGTAAAAGTAAATGAACCATCTTTTTCCGTATAAATGCCAAAAAAAGGTATTGGATGCTCTAATTCAGATAATGTAAAAGTTGCCATATTTTCTCCTAAACAGTTGATTTTTCAATAAAACGGTTATTAGCTTGGTTAGTGCGCCAAATATCGACTCTAAGCTGTGCGCCAATGAGTTGATACCTGAGTGTCTCCTCTACCTCAATCGCTTCTCTAAGACCCCTTAAAAGCTCTTGGTACTCGGTTCTAGCATAAGCATCTCTTTCTTGTGCTGCCATAGTCTCAACTCCTGCACAAAAAGCCTCTTGCATAAGCAATGCTTTTTTTGACTTACGAAACTCCTCTAGGTAGATTCTTTCTGATTTCGCCTTTGCGAATAATTTAGCGTTTTTAAGTAAAAAGTCTACTGCTTGGTTTGGGTTTATATCTTCCATAAGTTCCTCAATTTAACGAATTTTTAATAGTTTCTAAAACTTCTTGTTTTTCTTTTAGCACCAGCTCTGCATTAGATTGCTGCATTGTCATTAATTCTAGGTATAAACCCTTATCTGATTTCAGCTCTGAATACAGTTCCAGCAGCTCATCACCATTTTTAACAATCTGTCTTGGGTGTATGTTGTAACCACTTAAATCTATGGTTCTTTGGCAACGATAGTCATATACCATCAAAGTGTTATTCATTAAACATTCATAAAAACGGTTTGCCATAAAAGCGTAGTTTTCATGGGTATGCTCATCTTCAAAGTAGATTGAAAGCATAAAATCTTTAAGTCTCATACCAACTGGTTCAAACAAATCGCACTTAGAACCATCCCAAACTAGCTTTTCTATGAATTTAGCGGTAATACCAGCAGATTGGTATTTCAGGTGATTTCTACGGTTTGAGCTAAGTCTATAGCTGACATTGTTGTAGTCTTTCATGTCTTTAATACGGTTCTTTCTAAATGTTCCGTAATACAGAATCTCGTCTTTAGACTGATTGTTTTTGGTTTCTAGGTACTTATTCTCATCAAATACCAATGTATTAAGATTGACCGTATACCAATTATTAATCCAATCGTTTAAGGTCTTTTCATTGACTTTTTTCTTTAGAATCCAATCCCTATAACCTGAACGAGGATTGTTGCAAATCATGTCGTACTGTTTGCTGTATTTGATAGTCCATTTTCTGAGCAAAATGTTATCTTCAACATCGTGGTCATTCATCATCCAAAAGATTTTAGCTTCAGGATTACGGTCAAGAATCTCCAAATAAGCGTTGTATTTCATGTATGGCGATGCGTAAACGCAGATGATTGCATCATAGGACTTGTCTATAACGCTAGGAATATGCTCTGCATGACTGATGAAATCGCAGCCTAAGTAATCTTTTAAAATCACAGCGTTTTTTACATGAACCATTGTGTAATTGGACTTAATTTCACGCTTTTCACAAGACTCAATGATTAGAGTTCTCAAAATGGCGCATCCTCAAAGACAATCTTGACTTTTGGAGTCTTGACTTTAACAAAGCTCCAGCCGTTCCGAATCGCACAAATCTCCTTAGCTTCATGCAAAGAACGCACTTTACGCATTAATTCACCTGATTCATCGTATATGTAATATCTAAACATCACTTTCCCCTTTTATCTCTAAATTCCTGAATAAACTTACGCATTTCCTGATAACTGTTAAATCTTGACTGAGTTGGGTCTCCACCGCATTCTGTACGGTAAGCAGCCTCAATTTGAGCATCTGTACCTAAAGGCATGAGCTTTTCTTCAGGAGCTTGTTCAATAACAACTTCATCTAGCCAATGCTGACCTTTTAACCAACGCTCAGGGTCTTTTCTGAACTTGTTGTCAGGTTTGGCTGTCTTATCAGCTTTAGCTCTAGCAACAACGGTTTCTAACATTCCTTCTACAAACTTGATTTTTGACCAAGCCTTTAATGAGTTCGGTTTTCCTACTTTTTTATCATAAGCATCCCAAAATAAATCAAAGCCGATAGGCGTAATGTTTTTTATTGGTTTATGGTTATTGGTTATTGGTTCTTGGTTAGCATACCGAATGGATTGCGTTGGCAATGCGTTCGCATAAGAATCCTTATTCTTATTAGTCCAACGAACCATTGCTGATGCTCTAGCCTTATCCGATTTACCATGATATTGAGCAATAACATCATCACAACGCTTATGTATATAACCGCTTTCCGTAAGCTCAAAGAAGTCAGTAAGCACATTTTGTAGCGATTGCTGTTCTTCCGCAGTCCGAACGCTATGCGAACGCATTAGTTTCGCAAGATCATTGCTTAAAGGAATCTCATCAAGGTAATAGCTATCAAGCAACTGACGGTAAATACCATGTTCTAACAAGGTTAAATGCGATGTATCTTTCCGATAATCCGCTATGTTATGGGGATAGTAGTGCATCTCAATCCTTTGCAAAAATGTCAGGTCTAAGCATTTCTCTAGTAATTCGACCTTCTGACAGCTCCTCAATTTTGCGAATATGTTTAATAGGAATGTTGGTACGAGATTTCCATTGATAAATAGCGGTTTCCCTTATACCTAATAGCATTGCAAGACGGTAAAGAGTCCCAAATTCGGTCTTTAATTCCGTAAAAATGTCCATAAATTCTCCTTTTGTTGTGTTACTATACCACATAGTATCACAATCAATACTAGGGAATGTACCTATAAAATAATTGATAAAAAGTGTTGACAAGTGGTTTTTATAGGATTAAAGTGGAGTCTAGTTCAACAAAAGGAGTAAGTGATGAAATGGATTAAAGACCAAACTACTGGAGAACATCAGCTTCAATTAGACAATGGTTTTTATGCAGTCATACCAACGGCAGTTGGAGATTGGTATGCTGGTTTTCAAAAATACGATGAAATTTGTTTAGAACAAAATAATGGTAATGATGTTATGTATTTTGATTCTTGGCAGCAAGCTCGTAAATGGTGTGAAACTCAAATTTAAAATTAATAAAAGGAATAAGTGATGAAAACAACAATTATTGATTGGGTAGGCGTAATTTTTTTAGGCACTTTATTGGGCGTGATGTTTGCGTTGGGTGTTTAACATGATGAACAGACATGATGCCTACTACGAACCTGATGATTCCAATGACAGTTCCGATGAGATTGAGGAGCGCACATGGGAACTACTAAAAATCGGTGGCAAATTTGATTACCGCACTTCAGGAGCTATTTCAGAAGCTCTTAGTGAAATGAGCATTAATACATCCCAAGCATTACAGGATGTAATTGATACAGGCGATTATGAAGCGATTGGTCGCAAAGTAGTGATGATGGCTATGGACTACATGGAAAACCATGCTAGAAATGTAGCTGAATTTGAAATTAATGATTAAGGAGCAAGTGATGAGTAAATACCTAGAATTACGCAAAATCAATGTAAACGAGCATACCGAAAAGAAAGGTAAATTTACTTACCTGTCTTGGGCTTGGGCAGTAGACCAACTGCTACAAGCTGACCCAATGGCAACTTGGGAATATCAAGCACCTATGCAGTTTGGTGAAACTTTGATGGTCTTTTGCACAGTATCCGCTTTTGGCAAAACCATGACTTCACAGTTACCTGTCTTAAACGCACAAAACAAAGCTATTGTTAATCCTGATGCGTTTGCGGTAAATACAGCTATGCAGCGTTGTCTAGCTAAAGCTATAGCACTTCATGGTATTGGTCTATACATCTACGCTGGTGAAGATATACCCAACGAAGAACCAATAGATATTACCGAGCTGATGACTATTTGGACTGAACGCATCCTACAAGCTAAAGACATGGAAGGCTTAAAAGCTGCCTACACCTTGGCTTATGAAGATGTAAAGAAAGACAAGTCTGCTATAGCTCAAATCTCTAAAATTAAAGATATTCGTAAAGGTGAACTAATGGCGGTGCAGTCATGATTGAACAGGGAACTGATGAATGGTTAGAGCTACGCAGAGGCAAAGTAACCGCTTCTAGGGTAGCTGACATATTGGCTAAGACAAAATCAGGAGCTTCAGCTAGTAGACAAAACTATCTGATTGAGCTTGCCTTGCAAAGAACCACCAAGACCATTGAACAATCATATACCAACGCTGCTATGGAATGGGGTACTGCTACAGAACCCCAAGCTAGGGTAGCTTACGAGGTCGCTACGCACAATTTTGTAGACCAAGTACCGTTTGTAGACCATTCTACGATTAAAGGCTTTGGGTGCAGTCCTGATGGTTTGGTAGGTGAAGGATTGATTGAGATTAAATGTCCTAACTCAGCAACTCATTGGGAATACTTTAAAGCTAAAGAACCACCTAAGAAATACTTTATTCAGATGCAAGCACAAATGGCGGTTACAGGTGCTAAATGGTGCGATTTCGTTAGTTTTGACCCAAGAATGCCTGAGCGTAGCCAACTGCTAATCGTTAATGTACCTAGAGACAATGCCTTTATTGCAGAAATGGAAGCAGAAATTAAGCAGTTTTTAAGTGAAGTAGAAGTGGAAGTTAATTTAATGGAGAATCAATAATGGCTATAACTCATTTTGTAAAAGCAGCAGTATCCGAATATGAAGATAAAACCGATGGAAAGATGAAGAAACGCTATCAAACCATTGGCGTAATCATGGAAACCAAGCATGGATTAATGCTAAAGCTAGAAACATTACCTTTATTCTCATTGAAAGAAGGTGGTCTATTAGCCTACCTAAATCCACCTGAAGATAAAGCTATTCCAACTCAACAAGTTTCTAAGGAGTTCATAAACGATGTGCCATTCTAAACTATTGATTTTATTGGCTTTTTGTGGTACTTCACAGGCTCAAACCTATGTTATTACCAATCCTCAAGGCTATACGCAAGGAACAATACAGGTTCAAGGTAATCAAGCACAGGTCGTTAATAACGCTGGTTACACAACGCAAAACTTGACTATTTACCCTAATCAAGTTGTAGCTCCTAGCGGATATGCAGTTGGAACACCTAGCTATACCGTTCCATCAAGCCCATCATCACCACCTAGTCCTAGAGTACTCCAATGAACGCAAACGACTTAGCTGACCGCTTAGAAGAGTTTTATACAGGTACGCATATTCAAAAAGCTGCTGAAGTATTACGCCAACAACAAATCGAAATTGATGAGTTAAGAAAGCAGCTAAAGTCGGCTTGTTCTAAATTAATGAGTATTAATTTAAAGGCAAAATATGATTGATTACGCATTACCTTTAGTAGTTTTACGCAGACTGACTAACGAGTACGAGACGGCTATGCTCAAACGCCAATATGATAAAGCCTATCAAATTGGTTCTGACATGGTAGAAATGACCCTTAAACTACAAGACCTTTCAAATGACAAAAATAGTGCTGACAGGAGCTGAAATACAAATAGCTTCAATGGTAGGAGTCCAAAGACAACTTGAGGACATTAAATGGGAAAACCACGAAAAATTAGGTGAAAAGAAAGAGTTGGCGTGGCAAAGACATATTGAAGGCGCATTATCAGAATGTGCTTTAGCCAAGCATCTAGGCGTTTACTGGAACAAAAAACCACATAATGAACCTGATGTAGGCGTTGTAGATGTACGAGCTACACATTACGCAACTGGTAGACTACGCATAGACCCTAAAGACAAAGATGACAAGAAGTTCTATTTGCTGACAGGTTTAAACGGTACTTATATTATTCGTGGATGGATGTATGGAAAAGACGGAAAACAAGAAAAGTATTGGACAAGTCCTGACCCTAATAGACCACCATGCTATTGGATTCCACAATCAGACCTAAGAAATGACTAAAACGGAGAAACAGCACTATGCTAACTTGGCTCGATTGGGCTGCGTGTTGTGCGCCTATCTTGGATACGATACCGAAGGACAAGGAGTTGAGCTGCACCATGTCAGAAGATTCGGTCAAAAGCGTAGCCTCAGTCCCTGCTTACCTTTATGTACCGAGCATCATCGAGGAAATACAGGTGTACATGGATACGGAGCAAAGCGGTTTGAGCGTGAATATGCCGTATCTTTCGAGGAGCTGCTGCAAAAAGTGGAAGATAGACTAAATGCTAGTGCTTAATCTGCCATTACCACCATCGGTGAATCACTATTGGGGAACTCATGGTCATAGACGATATGTTTCTAAAGCTGGAGTTGTATTCAAAGAACAAGTATCAGATTATGTAGCTGAATATTCAGTACCAAAGCTCGGAACTGCAAGATTACAAATGCAAGTAACGCTATATCCTAGAGACCGTAGAAAACAAGATATTGATAATAGAATCAAGGCTTTATGGGATGCACTAGCCGATGCTGGAGTATTTGATAATGATGAACAAATAGATATACTAATGATTCAACGAGGCGAATTAAAAAAAGGTGGTGGTTGTCTTGTTTATATTGATATAATTGACGAAAAGCAAAGCCCTTAAAGGTCGGTAAACCAATAAGGGCTTTTAGCCAAACTGCTTGTGAAGGAGTATTTTGGCTAAGTTAATTTTATCTCAAAAGGATTGAACATGAATGAAAATGTTGCTTTATTCGTTGCTACTTTGTTCCATAGTGGTACAAATGCTCATTTCTTTCATCTTTCAACCAATTCTTACGCACAGCATAAGGCTTTGGGCAACTTCTATGAATCTATCATAGAACTTGCAGATGACTACGCAGAAGCATATATGGGTCGTTATCAGCAAATAAAGACATTCCCTAGCACTTATCATTTACCAAAAGAACCAGTTGGCTATCTAGAATCTTTAAAGTCTTTTGTAGACGAAGCCAATAAAGACCTACCTAAAAACCAAGAGTTAATTAATATCGTAGCTGAAATACAGCAACTGATTGATTCAACCCTATACAAGCTACGCTTTCTTAAATAATGCAGCTCGTAGGCTTATCTGCTCTTGAGTACGATGAGCAATACTATGCAGAACATAAGGATGCCAACCTTGATTATTTAGGTTTTGGTTATTGGCAAGAAGAATACGCCAAAATGGTATCTCAGGGTTTACCCCAAGATGCCATAGTGTTTGATGGTGGTTGTGCTTGTGGTTCAATACTTCAAGGCTTTAAAAAGCTAGGATTTAAGACCATCGGCATGGATTTATCGGCTTATATGATTGAGCTAGGAACTGAGCATTTTGACAACGATGAACTCATTTGTGGTTCACTTGCCAAAATACCATTGGATGACAACTCTGTAGATTTGGTTCATTCAGCTCAAGTGCTAGAACATATACCGCAAGAACTCATGAACGACATTATCTCTGAGTTTGAACGCATACTTAAACCCAATGGGCGTATGTTCCTATGTCTAGATGCAGTAAGAGACGGTGAAACCAAAGAAATGTATATGGGTGACCCAACTCATGTAAACATTCAACCGATTGAATATTGGGCTAAATTAATTAAAAAAGGCAATTTGCTTTTTGATGTTCAGCGTTATAATAATTTTGTGCGTTCTGAGTATAGACCTACGCAAGAAGTAGATGCTAACTTCTTTGAGGCTTATCCTTATTGGAGCGTATTTACTTTAATCAAGGAATAATCATGCCTTTAGACAAATCAGGTACTGAAAAATCAGTAGGAACTAATCTGAAACGCCTTAAAAAAGAAGGTGTCAAACCTAAACAGGCAATCGCTATTGCGCTAAATGTAGAGCGTGATAATGCTAAAGGCAGTCGTAAAGCTAAACTAGAAGAAGCCTATGGTCGCTTTCTAGGTAAAAGGGAAGCCGAATAATGAAACACATGACAAGAAGCTATCCACCTGAAAATGCAATGCTCAGACCACATAAAGAGTCTACGCTAGAGAAAGCTCAAGCTAAACGAGATAATAAGAAAGCTCCTACAGAACTAGCAGTAGGTGGCAAAGGCGAAATGCTTAACCGTAAGAACAATGAACGCTTAAAGCGCAAACAAGCATTAATGGATGCAATGAACAAGGTTCATGACCCTGACTTTGTGCAATAACTATGCCTACATTATCGGATTTGCTTAGAGAAGGTTATGTTCCACCTACGGAATCAGCACTTGCTGACCCTATAAAAAAGCATTTTCGCAATTTGCCACAAACAACAGCAGAAAACCTTGCAAAACAACGCCAAAACATAGATGCTGCGTTGCAAATGACACCTCAAGGTATACAAGTAGCTGACCAAAGTGCTTTTAATAGCTTTATGAATGAAGTACCTAATGTAGCTGCATTAACAGCATGGCATGGTACTCCACACAAGATTCAAGGTGCATTTGACATAAAAAAAGTAGGTACTGGTGAAGGTAATCAATCTTTTGGTCATGGTATGTATTTTGCTGAAAATCCTAATGTAGCAAAGCAATATCAAGCTGCTTTAAGTGATACTAAATACAAAGTTGGAGAAAGAGAATTAAAAGGAAATGAGGCTTGGGCTGCACAGTTTTTGCATGATTTTCAAGATGATGCGCTTCCAAAGCGTATTGATGTAAATACTGCTGTTAAAAAAGCTGAAGAATTATTAAAACATGGCGAAACAAAAGCAGAAATTATTAACAACATTAAAGCGTTAGATAAATCAGGTTTAACCGTAGAAAACGGTAATTTATATAAAGTAGATATACCTGATG
>Ga0007796_10000112_pt1 | contig 20774 bp, 20 predicted proteins | sample CryBogmetaGMA0M_FD_60373 | JGI IMG/M metagenome (GOLD analysis project Ga0007796, IMG submission 60373) | Freshwater microbial communities from Crystal Bog, Wisconsin, USA - MA0M | ecosystem: Environmental > Aquatic > Freshwater > Lake | place: Crystal Bog, Wisconsin, USA | collected 2009-07-06 | reverse complement strand
TCGCTGCCGGCAGTGCAAGCGCTGACCAGCTGGCGCCCGGTGGGGAAACCCCGGATCGCTGGAAGTTGGCCAACCGGTTGAAGGGCCGGCTTGGTTTGCTCGGGGTCTTCTACAAACGCGATCCCTCCCGCTTCCTGCGCAACCTGAGCGAGGGGGACCGGGACGCGTTGCTGCAGTCCCTTGAGCGCACCTATCGCGATCTGCTGCTCAGCTACTTCCGCGATCCATCGGCGGCCAACCAGGCCCTAGAAAGTTTTGTGAATACAGCGTTCTTCAGTGATTTACCGATCACCAAAGCTGTAGAGATTCACATGAATTTGATGGACGGGTTCGCCAAACAGCTCAAGCTGGAGGGAAATCAGAACGACTTCCTGCAGGACTACCGGCTTGCCCTCCTTGATGTGATGGCCCACCTCTGTGAGATGTATCGCCGTTCGGTGCCTCTTGATGCATCTCCAGCTGTGTCCCTAGCTGGATTTTCCGGCCCCGCCTAATCCGCGCCTACCCCATCCCTTTGGCCGCCTCCGCCGACCCGCTTCCATGACTCCCCGCAAGACATACATCCTCAAGCTCTACGTGGCGGGCAACACGCCCAACTCGATGCGGGCCCTCAAGACCCTGCGCAACATCCTCGAGACCGAGTTCCTTGGGGTCTACGCGTTGAAGGTGATTGACGTGCTCAAAAACCCCCAGCTCGCCGAGGAGGACAAGATCCTGGCCACCCCCACCCTCGCCAAGATCTTGCCCCCACCGGTGCGTCGGATCATTGGTGATCTTTCGGACCGGGAACGGGTTCTGATCGGCTTGGACCTGCTCTACGACGAGCTGACCGAGGAAGACCTGTTTGATGGCGAAGACCTTGGCGAGGGGGAAGGTCTTGGTAACGGGGAAGGCCTGGGTAATGGAGAAGGCCTGGGTAATGGAGAAGGCATTGCCGATTGAGAAGCCCCTTACGTCTTTTGTCCCTAGGTCTTCATTTCCACTCGCCTTGGGCGAGCCGGTCCGTCTCTCCTTAGCTTCTCCCTAAGTCTGTTCGCCCCATGCAGGATTCAAGCTCCACCGGTTCTCCCTTAATGCAGGTGCAGAAGCTCCCAACCGGGATTGAGGGCTTCGATGACGTCTGTCATGGCGGGCTGCCCATCGGCCGCTCAACCCTGATTAGCGGCACCTCGGGCACGGGTAAGACGGTGTTCTCGCTGAACTTCCTATACAACGGCATTCGCGAGTACAACGAGGCGGGCATCTTTGTCACCTTTGAGGAGTCGCCCCTCGACATCCTGCGCAACGCCGCCAGCTTTGGCTGGAACCTCCAGGAGTTGGTGGAGCAAGACAAGCTCTTCATCCTGGATGCCTCTCCGGATCCGGAAGGTCAGGACGTGGCCGGAAGTTTTGATCTGTCGGGTTTGATCGAGCGCATCAACTACGCGATTCGCAAGTACAAGGCCAAACGGGTGGCGATTGATTCGATCACCGCGGTGTTCCAGCAGTACGACGCCGTTTCGGTGGTGCGTCGCGAGATCTTCCGGCTGATTGCCCGCCTCAAGGAAGTGGGGGTCACCACGGTGATGACCACCGAGCGCATTGATGAATACGGCCCGATTGCCCGCTACGGCGTTGAGGAGTTTGTCTCCGACAACGTGGTGATCCTGCGCAACGTGCTCGAAGGTGAGAGGCGGCGCCGCACCGCTGAAATCCTCAAGCTGCGCGGCACCACCCACATGAAAGGGGAGTTCCCCTTCACCATGGGCGCCGATGGCATTAGCGTCTTCCCGCTGGGCGCCATGCGCCTGACCCAGCGCTCGTCGAACGTGCGCATTTCATCCGGCGTGCCCAGGCTCGATGAGATGTGTGGCGGTGGGTTCTTCAAGGATTCGATCATCCTGGCCACCGGGGCCACCGGCACGGGCAAAACCCTGCTCGTCTCCAAGTTTGTGGAAGACGCCTGCCGCAGCAAGGAACGGGCGATTTTGTTTGCCTACGAGGAGTCCCGCGCCCAGCTGCTGCGCAATGCCACCAGCTGGGGCATGGATTTCGAACAAATGGAGCAGGACGGCCTGCTCAAGATCATCTGCGCCTACCCCGAGTCCACGGGCCTGGAGGATCACCTCCAGATCATTAAGACGGAGATCAGCGAATTCAAGCCATCGCGGATGGCGATCGACTCGCTCTCAGCCCTGGCCCGGGGGGTCAGTCACAACGCCTTCCACCAGTTTGTGATTGGGGTCACCGGCTACGCCAAGCAAGAGGAGATCGCCGGCTTCTTTACGAACACCTCGGAGGAGTTCATGGGGAGCCACTCGATCACCGACTCCCACATCTCCACCATCACCGACACGATCCTGCTCCTGCAATACGTGGAGATCCGTGGTGAGATGGCCCGCGCCTTGAACGTGTTCAAGATGCGGGGCTCCTGGCATGACAAGGGCATTCGGGAGTTTGTGATCACCAGCAATGGTCCGGAGATCAAGGATTCGTTCTCCAATTTCGAGCGCATCATTTCCGGCGTTCCCCATCGCATCACCACAGACGAACGCAGCGAGCTTTCGCGCATCGTGCGCGGCGTGGCCGACGACTAGACGTTGGCTTCCAGCTCATAGCGGCGGCGGCCAGCCAGCAGTTCGAGTTCGTCGGCATCGGAATCTTCCAGGGGCAGGTCAAACCAGAACACCGTGCCGATTCCCAGGGCGCTCGTCATGCGCACCTGGCTGCCGTGCTTGTCGAGGATGCCGCGCACGATCGAAAGGCCCAGGCCTGTGCCGGCCTCGGTATGCACGGCGTTTTCCACCCGATAGAAGCGCTCGAAGATGCGGCTCTGGTCAACCTCTGAAATGCCACAGCCGCTGTCGGCAATTTCAACCCTGAGCCTGGGCAGGGGGGACGTCAGGGCACAGCTGGGGTTGGTGTTGGTCTCGTCCGGGATCAGCGGGCAGAGGTCGGGCCAGGGATAGGCGCGAATCATCAGTTGGCCGCCTTTGGGGGTGAACTTGAGGGCATTGCCGACCAAGTTGTCGAACACCTGCAGCAGCAAATCCCAGTTGCCAAGGGCCCTAGGCAGCTGGGGATCGGCATCGAAGTGCAAGCTCACCCCCTTGTCATCGGCATTGAGGCGATAGGTGCGCAGGGTTTGCTCGATCGCCGTCGGCAGCTCGATCGGTTCAAAGGCCCAAACCCGTTCGCTCTCCAGCCGGGAGAGGTCGAGCACGTCGTTGACGAGGCGGGTGAGCCGATCGGTTTCGTCATTGGCGATGCCCAGGAACTCCTTTTTCTCCTCCTCCGTCAGTTGGTCGCCGAGATCGTGGAGGGTCTCCACGTAGCTCTTGATGTTGAACAGGGGCGTGCGCAACTCATGGGACACGTTGCTGATGAACCGGCTTTGGGCCGCATTGAGTTCCACCTCTCGGGTGAGGTCCTGGATGGTCATGGCGATGCCCTTAAGGCTTTCACCACTGGCATCCCGCACCGATTGCAAAACAATCCGCAGCGTGCGAGAGGGTTCGCCAAACCGGCAGCGCACATCCGCCGAATCCTTGGCCCCGCCCACCAGGCTTTCGAGGGCTGCTTGCAGATCGAGGGCGAGGGGTTCGGGTAATGCCGCAATTAATTCGCTGCCCTCCAGGTTGCGCCCTTCCCAGCGGAACAGGCGCCGGGCCGTGGGATTCACCAGCACGATCGAGCCGTCCGCATCCAGGAGCACCGCCCCGTCCGCCATGGTGGCGATCAGGGTTTGCTGCTTCACTTGGGCAGCCGTCAGCTCCTCGATGTTGGCGGCTTTGTAAACCTCCAGTTGGGAGGCCATGGTGTTGAAGCCCCCCAGCAACTCCCCCAGCTCCCCGCCCACGGGCAGGGACAGGCGGGTTTCGAAGTTGCCGCTTGCAATCGAGCGCACGCCCTGCAAGAGCTCCTTGACCGGCCTCGTAACCGTAAGGGCGTTAAACACCGCCCCCAGGATCACCAACACCCAGATGGAGATGAACACGGCCACGGTCACTTCCCTGGTGAGGGCAGCGCTGGTGAGCAGGGTTTCGTTGGGGTTGATGCCCAGGGCGAGCACACCGAGGTAGTGGCCGTCACTCACCATCGGCACAAACACATCGGTCACCCGGCCATCCGGGCTGAGGTGTTGGCGGATGAGGGGGGTGTCGGGCCGTTTTTGGATATCGGCGGGGAGTTCCAACCGCCTCCTCAGGAGCAACTCGCTGCTGCCGGCATTGCCACCGATGGGAATGCCCAGGTAGATGATCCCTTCGGGATCGGCGAAAAAGATGTAGCGAAGGCTCCGGCTTGAGCGCCAAAAGCGGTCGGCAACGGCGGCTAATTCCCGGTCGTTGCCCTCGGCCACTAAGGGAGTGACATTGGCGGACAGCAGCAGGCCCAGGTCGCGGGCATAGCGGGTGTCGCTGAGCTGGGCATCCCGTTGGATGCCATTGAGTGCCAAAAAGGTGATGCCTGTCATCAGCAGGCTCACCACCATCGTGGCCACCACCAGCAGCTTGGTTTGGAGGCTGAATTCAGCCCACCACTGCCCAAGCCGCTCTTGCCAGGTGGGGTCTGGGCCGGTGTCGGCTGCTGTCATCGCTGGCGTACCTGGTGGCCGATGTCGCGCCGGTAGGTGATGCCTGCGTAGGTCACCGCTGCGAGGCCGGCGTAGGCCTGCTCAAAGGCGGCATCGAAGTTCTCTGCCTGGGCAACGACCGCCAACACCCGCCCTCCGCTGGTGCGGCAGAGGCCGTCAGGGCCCCGTTGGGTGCCGGCGTGAAACAGCTGCAGTCGATCGCTGGTGGCCAAGCTGCCCTCGATCACATCCCCTTGCCGCACCGTGCCCGGGTAGCCGTGGGCGGCGGCGATGACGCAGGCGCTGCAGGTGGTTGCAATCGTGAGGGCTGGGGCGGCAGCCAGGTTGCCGGTGGCGCAGGCCAGGAGCACCTGGGCCAACTCTGGGCCGAGCAGGGGCATCAGGGTTTCGCACTCCGGGTCGCCAAAACGGCAGTTGAATTCGATCACCCTGGGGCCGTTGCTGGTGAGCATCAGGCCGGCGTAGATCACCCCGCGGTAGTCGATCCCCCGCTGACGCAGGCCGTTCAGGATCGGTTCCAGCACCAGGTGCCGCACCTCTTCAAGGGCGTCGGCATTCAGCAGGGGTGCTGGGGCGTAGGCCCCCATGCCCCCGGTGTTGGGGCCGGTGTCCCCTTCGCCAATGCGTTTGTGGTCTTGGGCCGGCGGCAGCAGCACCATGGTTTGGCCATCGGTGAGGGCAAACACCGAGACCTCCGGGCCGTACATCCGCTCTTCCAGCACCAGCGAGGCGCCTGCCGAGCCGAAACGGCCGCTGAAAACCTCTTCGATGGCCGCTTGGGTTTCGGCAATGGTCTCCGCCACGGTGACGCCCTTACCGGCGGCGAGCCCATCGGCTTTCACCACCAGGGGTTGTTGTTGCTGCTCCACCACCGCCAGGGCTTCGGCCCTGCTGGTGGCATGCCAGTAGCCGGCGGTGGGCACGCCCGACTCCACCATCAAGCCCTTGGCCCATTGCTTGCTGGCTTCCAGCTGGGCCCCATCGGCACCGGGGCCAAAAACGGGGAAGCCGGCGCCCCGCAGCACTCCCGCCAAGCCGGCAGCCAGGGGGGCCTCTGGACCCACCACCACGAGCTCAATGCCTCGCTCCTGGCAGGCTGCCACCAGGCCGGCCTGATCCCCTTCGGCAATGGCCAGTTGCTGGATTCCCTCCAGCTCCAGGGTGCCGCCATTGCCTGGGGCCACCCAAACCGACTCCACCCCCGGGCAGCGGCCCAGGGCCCAGGCCAGGGCGTTCTCTCGCCCACCCCCGCCAACCACCAGGATGCGTGCTGGAGTTGGGGAGTTGGCTGGAGCCATTGCTTTTGGGGTTGGGTGGTTTCGGGGCTGGATGGGAGGCCGCAGCTCCCTTAGGTTGAGCGCCGCAGAGCGGGCCGCCGTGCCCACCTTCTTTACATGCCGGCAGGGCTTTCCCCATTCTCAGTGCTTGGCAAGGGGGGTGCTTGCTTGGCGGGGCTGCTCAGCTTTGCCCTGCTGTTGCCGACGGCCGGAGCGCTTCCAGCGCAGACCGTGCCAGTGCAGGCTCAGCCAAGCCTCAAGACCCTTCTGAAAACAGGCACCCTGGACCAGCTGGCCCAGGCCTGCCAGGCGGCCGTGGCCGAGGGCAATGCCAATACGGTGAATTTGCTGCAGCAGCGCCTGTTCGCGGTCAAGCCCGCCCCCCAGCCCTTGGCGGTGGTGCTGGCCAATGCCGATGGGCTGTTGACCTGTCAGGCCCCTGATCTGGCCCTGCAGGTGTTAGCCCGCTACTCGCCCGCTCCCGGTCCCGATCGCTCCCTGTGGTTGAGCATGCAGTGGCGAGCGGCCTCGGCCGGGCTGCACCATCAACGCGCAGCCGATGCTCTTCAGGCCTTGGCCGGGGGCCAGCCAGGGGCCTTGGATGCCCGGTTGTTGCCGGTGCAAGAGAAGGAGGACGGCACGGTCTTGAGCAGATCCGCTTTGGACCTGTTGGCTGCCCATCTGGAAAGCCTGGGCCTCAACCGGGAGGCGGCGGCGGTGTTGTTGGCCGGCCGCCAAGGCGGCGCCTCCTCCGCCGAGCGCTATGGCTGGGCTGTGGCGCTGCTCGAGGCCTTGCCGATCGCCCAGCGGCAGCGCCTACTCGAGCTGGCCTTGGACCGGGCCGCGGCGGCAGGCGCCTGGGGTCTGGTGGCAGAGCTGCTGGATCAGCAGCTGGCCCTCGACGCTGGCCCCGGTGCGGCAGCTACAAAAGCCATGCAGCGTCGCCTGCGGCTCAGTGGTCGGATTGATGATGCCTACGGTGAGTGGTTGGCGCGCCAGCGCGACCCAGTAGCCCAGGATCCTGCCAACCTGCAGCGCCGCTCTGCGTTGGAGCTTCAACTCCGATCCCCCCGCGCAGCGGGCGGCCATGCCGCCTCCCCCCAGCCCCGGACCAATCCCGTGACCCATCCATGAGCGCCTATTCCCTTGGGGCCTTGCTGTACGAAGGCAAGGCGAAGCGCGTGTTCGCCACCGATCAGGTCGATTTGGTGGCGGTGGAATACAAGGACGACGCCACGGCTTTCAACGCCCTCAAGAAAGCCCAATTGGCGGGTAAGGGAGAGCTGAATTGCCGCATCTCCGCCCTTCTGTTTGAACACCTGGCAGCGCGGGGTGTGCCGACCCACTACCTGGGGGTGGATGGGGCCACCTGGATGCTGGTCAAGCCGGTGAAGGTAATTCCGATTGAGGTCGTGATCCGCAACGTTGCCGCCGGTTCCCTCTGCAAGCAGATGCCCATCGAGCAGGGCGCGGTGCTTGAGCCGCCGCTACTGGATCTCTACTACAAGGACGATGCCTACGGGGATCCCCTGCTGACCGAAGCCCGCCTTGAGCGTCTTGGCTTGGTCACGGCTGAGCAGCGTCTGGCGATTGAGGCTCTAGCCCGCCAGGTGAATCGTGAGCTGGGCAGCCTGTTCCTTGGGGTTGGGCTGCAACTGGTGGATTTCAAGATTGAGCTGGGCTTCACCGCCGCCGGCGAGTTGGTGGTGGCCGATGAGATCAGCCCTGATACCTGCAGGCTTTGGGATGTCTCGGTGAGCGATGTCCAGCAACGGATCCTCGACAAGGACCGGTTCCGTCAGGATTTGGGCGGTGTTGTGGAGGCCTACGGGGAGGTCTTCAAACGGGTCCAAGGGGTCTGTCCGGAACCCCGGGTCTACGGGTAGGGTCACCGCATTTGCGGCACGTCCGCCCCGTAACGGTTCCCATGGCTGGATCACTGGGTTTTAAGGCTGCAGCGTTGCCCCTGTTGGGCGCAGCACTGTTGGCCGGTGGCCCGGCTTTAGCCCAGAGTCCCCCGGGCTCCAAGTCAAAACCGGTCTCCATACCGGTCCCGGCATCGGGGAAGCCGGCAACATCCCCGGCGCAGAAGGCCCCAGCGGGATCTGCAGAGACGGAGGCAGCTGCATCTGTCGAGAAGAAGGTTTTGATCTCCGAGGTGGTGATCCAGGGCCTAGAGGGCCATCCCGAGCGGGAGCGCCTTGAGCTTGCTGCCTATGCGGCCATGGCCACGACCCCTGGCACCCGGGTCACCCGCAGTGAGCTGCAAAACGATCTTTCGGCGATCTATGCCAGCGGTTGGTTTTCCGATGTGCGCATCCAGCCAGTGGATGGCCCCCTGGGGGTGCGGGTGGTGGTCACGGTGGTGGCCAATCCGGTGCTCAAAAGCGTCAGCGTCGATCTCGGCAAAGCCAAATTGCCGCCCCAGGTGATCAAGGACACCTTTGCCCCCGATTACGGCAAGACCCTCAACCTCAACACCCTGCAGCTGCGCATGCAGGAGCTGCAGAAGTGGTATTCCGACCAGGGCTATTCCTTGGCCAGGGTGACCGGGCCCAGCCGTGTCAGCCCGAATGGGGATGTGCAGCTTCAGGTGCGGGAAGGCACGGTGGCAGGCGTGGAGGTGCAGTTCATCAACAAAGAAGGCTCCACGACGAACGACAAGGGTCAGCCAATCAAGGGTAAAACCAAGCCCTATGTGGTGACCCGTGAGATTTCCCTCAAGGCCGGATCAGTCTTTAACCGCCGAACCCTGGAGCAAGACATCAAACGCCTTTACGACACTGGCCTTTTTGGTGATGTCAAGGTGACCCTCAAGCCCGTGGCCAGCGAGCCGGGTCGGGTGGTGGTGGTGCTGGGGATTGTGGAGCAATCCAGTGGCTCCATTTCCGGCGGCTTAGGTTATAGCCAAAGCCAGGGTGTGTTTGGCCAGATCCAGCTTCAGGATTCAAATCTGAGCGGCCGGGCTTGGAATCTCTCCACCAATATTTCCTATGGTCAATATGGAGGCTTGGGTGATATCACCTTTGCGAACCCATGGATCAAGGGTGACAAATATCATACGTCTATGAGAACAAGGGTTTTCTTTAGTCGTGAGGTTCCTCAGATTTTCCAGAGTCAGGATAATAGTTATTTCTCTACTTTAAATACTGATGGAACGAGTACTGGCAACCAGGCCGCCATTCAAAGGATCGGTGCAAGTGTTCAATTCGTGCGCCCGCTGAATGGCGGTGATCCTTTTAAAAAGGCCCCGTGGAACATGATTTTGGCTTTTGGCGGCCAGAAGGTGACCCCGATGGACTACTCGGGTTCCACGGCTGCCAGGGCGTCCATTAATAACCAGACTCCCAGTCCTTCTAATACGATATGCCTTGCTTATAATTGTGCCACCGAAAACCAATTATTGAGTTTTCGCCTGGGAACGACCTACAGCACCCTGAACGATCCAAGGAATCCCACCAAAGGGAATTTCTTTACGGCGAGCACCGAACAGTTCATGTCGGTTGGAGAAAACTCTCCTACTTTCAACCGTGTTCGTACCAGTTTTACCCATTACATCCCAGTCAAGTGGATCAAACTCTTCAAGGGTTGTCGCCCTAAGGGTGGTGAAACCCCCGATTGCAAACAAGCCCTAGCTTTCCAGGCCACAGCTGGAACCATGGTGGGGGATGTGCCTCCTTACGAGGCCTTTTGCCTAGGGGGTGGCAACTCCGTTCGGGGTTATTACGATTGCGATCTGGGCGTGGGTAAGAGTATGGCAGAAGCCACAATTGAATACCGCTTCCCCCTGTTCAAAATCATCAGTGGTGAATTCTTTGTTGATGGTGGCACCACCTTTGGAACCCAGGCAGATATTCCAGGCAACCCTGGCGGCTTGCTAGGAAAATCGGGCCAAGGCTTCTCGTTTGGTACCGGATTGATTGTCAATACCCCCGTGGGGCCGTTGCGCCTGGAACTCGCCACCCAAGATTTCACGAGTAACTACCGCTTCAATTTGGGTGTGGGCTGGAAGTTCTAGTGACCGTTTGGCCTTCGGATTACAGCCAGGCTTGGACCCTGAAGCACCCGGTGGAACGCCGAGGCGTTGCTTTGCATAGCGGAGTTTCCACCTCGGTAAGGCTCCAGGCAGCCACTAAGCCCGGCTACTGGGTGGGTTGGCTCCATCAGCCCAGCCTGCCTTTGGTTCAGTTGCATCCAGCCCAGGTTTCAGATACCCAGCTGTGCACGGCCCTGCGGCTGGATACCCAGCGGCTGGCCACGGTGGAGCACCTGTTGGCGGCCTTGGCGGGCACGGGGGTCACCCAGGCCGAGATTCTCGTGGATGGGGAGGAAATTCCGTTGCTTGATGGGTCTGCCCAGCCCTGGGTTGAGGCCATTGGCGAGGCGGAATTGGCTCCGCTGCAGACCTCACCCTCACCCTTGACCCTCGAGGCGCCGGTCACCCTTCAGCAGGGATCCAGTTTTGCCACGGTCCTGCCAGCCGATGGCTTGCGGGTGGGTGCCGCCATTGAATTTGCAGACCGGGCCATTGGCCGCCAGCTGTATTCGCTTGAGCTCACCCCCCAAAGCTTCGTGGAGGAGATTGCCCCAGCCCGCACGTTTGGCCTGCGTTCCCAGGTGGATCAGTTGCGCTCGGCTGGCTTGATCCAAGGGGGATGTTTGGACAATGCCCTGGTATGCGATGGCGATCACTGGCTCAATCCACCCCTGCGATTTAGCGATGAACCTGTGCGCCATAAAATCTTGGACTTGATCGGCGACTTGGCGCTCGTGGGCTTGCCCCGGGCCCATGTGTTTGCCTATCGCGGCTCCCATGGGCTTCACACCTCACTGGCTGCTGTTCTGGCTGGTTTGTCCAGCTCCTCCCCCGGTTGAATCCCTTGATCGAGCCCCGACTTGAGTCCCAGCCCGTGGTGCTGTCCTCTGAGCAAATTCAGGGGCTCCTCCCCCATCGCTACCCCTTTGCCCTGGTCGATCGTGTGATCGAACACGAGCCAGGGAAGCGGGCCGTGGCGATCAAGAACGTCACCTTTAATGAGCCCCAGTTTCAGGGCCATTTCCCTGGACGCCCTCTGATGCCGGGAGTTTTGATTGTGGAAGCGATGGCCCAGGTGGGTGGCCTGATCGTGACCCAGATGCCCGATTTGCCCAAGGGTTTGTTTGTCTTCGCAGGCATTGATGGCGTGCGCTTCCGGCGCCCTGTGGTGCCGGGTGATCAACTGGTGATCACCTGCGAATTGCTCAGCCTCAAGCGCCAGCGTTTTGGCAAGGTCAAGGCGGAAGCCACGGTGGATGGTCTGCTGGCTTGCTCCGGTGAATTGATGTTTTCGCTGGTGGACTGAGGAACAATGGAGTCAGTGATCAGCACCGCCCAGACAGCCACTTCGATTCACCCCACTGCGGTGGTGGATCCCAAGGCCGAGTTAGGCCCCGGGGTCCAGGTGGGTCCCTATGCCGTCATCGGCCCCGAGGTGGAAATTGGTGCTGCCAGCAAGATCGGTCCCCACGTGGTGCTTGATGGCCGGGTCCGCATGGGGGCCCGCAACCATATTTTCCCTGGAGCCTGCATTGGCCTTGAGCCCCAGGATCTCAAGTATTCCGGGGATCCAACCGCGGTGGTCTTAGGTGATGACAACACCATCCGAGAGTGCGTCACGATCAACCGCGCTACCACCGATGAGCAGGAAACCCGGCTGGGGAGTGGCAATTTGTTGATGGCCTATAGCCATCTCGGTCACAACTGTGAACTGGGTGATCGGATCGTGATTGCCAATGGTGTGGCGGTGGCTGGTCACGTGGTGGTGGGCGATCGGGCTGTGATTGGAGGAGTGCTTGGTATCCATCAGTTTGTGCACGTCGGCACCATGGCGATGGTGGGTGGCATGAGTCGCATTGAGCGCGATGTGCCTCCGTTCACGATGGTGGAGGGGCACCCATCACGGGTTCGGGCCCTCAACAAAATTGGTCTGAGACGCAGTGGCCTCCTCCAGGCTGAGGCTGGCCAACAGTTCGCCGAACTCAAGCGGGTTTGGAGTTTGCTCTACCGCGAAGGGCTGCCCTTGGCCCAGGCCTTGGCTGTGCTGAGGAGCCAGTCCTTGGCGGGGCCTGCGGCGGAGTTGGTCGGTTTTCTGGAGGCTTCCATCGGCCCCAGCCGGCGGGGACCAATCCCTGGGGCCCGTTAATGCTGCGTCTGTTGGTCAGCACGGGCGAGGTGTCTGGGGACCTCCAGGGTTCCCTTTTGGTCCAAGCACTGCATGCGGAGGCCCAGCGCCGTGGCCTGGCCTTGGAGGTGGTAGCCCTTGGTGGCGAGCGGATGGAGCGGGCGGGGGCTGTTCTGTTGGCCAATACCACCCGGATGGGTGCCATTGGCCTGCTCGAGGCCATCCCCTTTGTGTTGCCCACCCTGCGGTTGCAGCGTCGGCTCAAGCGTTGGTTTAAAGGGGAGCCGCCGGATGGGGTGGTGTTGATCGATTACATGGGCCCAAACGTGAGCTTGGGGTTGCGCCTTAAGCGCAAGTTCCCCCATGTCCCTGTCACCTATTACATCGCCCCCCAGGAGTGGGCCTTCAAATTCGGCACCAAGGGCCGCACCAACCTGATCAGTTTTACGAACCAGATCCTGGCGATCTTCCAGCAGGAGGCCCGTTTTTATCGGTGCCGTGGCGCCAACGTCACCTACGTGGGCCATCCCTTGCTCGACACCATTGGCGAGGTGCCTAGCCGGCAGGCAGCCCGCCAGCTCCTGGGGTTGAACCAGGAGGCTCCAGTGCTCCTGCTGATGCCGGCCTCGCGCCGGCAGGAGCTGCGCTACATGCTGCCCCACATCGCGGAAGCCGCCGCCCAGTTGCAACAGCTTGACCCCTCCCTGCAAGTGGTTGTACCGGCAGGACTTCCAGGTTTTGAGACCCCGCTTTCGCTGCAACTCACCCAGGCAGGGGTGCGCGCCACAATCATCTCCGCCGCCGATTCCGATCGCCTCAAGGCGGCCCTGTGTGCCGCTGCTGATGTGGCGATTGCGAAATCTGGAACTGTGAATCTGGAGTTGGCCCTGCGCGGGGTGCCCCAGGTGGTGGTTTACAGGGTGAGTCGGGCTACGGCCTTTCTGGCGCGCCACATCTTGCGTTTCAGCGTTCCCCACATCTCACCGGTGAATCTGGTGCTGGGTGAGCGCCTGGTGCCCGAGCTGCTCCAGGAAGACCTCAGGGCCAAAACGATCGTGGCCCAAGCCCTGCCCTTGCTCGATCCATCGGGTCCTGGGCGCCTTGGGATGCTCGCCGGCTACGACCGATTGCGGCTGGAGTTGGGCGAACCCGGAGTTACCCAAAGGGCGGCCTGCGCCATCCTGGACCAAGTACTTGCTGGCAAGGCTTGAACAATCGGGCTTGGTTGGGGGCGTTGCACGCTTTTGGGCTCTGGGCCAGCGCTGTAGTTGCTGGATTTCTTCTGGTTGGGCTGGCAGGCCTGGTTGGCGTGGTAGGCGGAGCTCCGGTGTGGGCAGCCCCCACGACTACCAGCCCCGCACTTACGGCCCCGGGAGCGGTCCCGCTGCAGGAAGCCGTTCTGGCCGGTGGTTGTTTCTGGTGTCTTGAGCACGATCTCGAAACGCTCCCAGGGGTGGTTGAGGCCGTCAGTGGCTACAGCGGAGGCCACCTGGATCACCCCACCTACGAGCAGGTATCGACAGAGCAAACCGGCCACCAGGAAGCCGTGCTGGTGCGCTTTGATCCCAAGCGGATCAGCTATCCCTCCCTGTTGCGCAGCTATTGGCGCAACGTGGATCCCCTCGATGCTGGCGGTCAGTTTTGCGATCGCGGTGATTCCTACCGGCCCGTGATCTTCACGGACTCCAAGGTGCAGCAAGCCCAGGCCGAGGCCAGCTTCAAGGCAGCCGCTGCTGAATTGCATCGCCCAACCTCCGCCATTCGGGTGCAGATCAGGCCCCTGCAGCGCTTCTGGCCCGGCGAGGGCTATCACCAGCATTACGCCGTGCGCAATAGCGTCAAATACAACTACTACCGCTGGGCCTGTGGTCGGGATCGACGCTTGGATGCCGTCTGGGGCAAGCGAGCCCGTTCCGGCGCTGCCTGGTCAGGGAAAGCCCCCCAAGCAGCCGGCCCAAAACCAAGCCCAAAACCAAGCCAAAATCCGAGGAAAAGCTGAAGGGGACTTTCCCCTCAAACTCCCCTAACCCTTGGCCAGACAAGCTTTTTCATTGGAACGGAGCCCTTTGGGCGTTCTTACCATTTTTCCCAAACTGCCCTGCTCTCCATGTATCTGCTGACCATCCGAGACGGTCTGCAGACCCGCCATGTCGGGCCCTATCCGAGCCCGAAACAGGCTTCCGATGATTTGGATCGCCTGTTGCCGCTCTGCGCTGAGCGAGCCCGCTGGCAGATCCACGCCCTCGAGGCTCCAGACCATGCCCTCGAGGCACCAGACCAAGTGGTGCAAAGCCTGGTGGGCCAGGGCTTCAAAGCCGCTAATTGATTAGTGGTGGCTCGATGGGTCGTTGCTGGGTTGACCCTTGCGCGGATAGCCGCGCAGCAAACCGCTCTCGATCATGAGGCCCACGCCAGCATTGATCAGGATGAGGCCAAGGGTGCCATACCAAAACCAGGGTCCAGGGCTGGTGAGGGTTTCCACCTTGCCGGAGGCGGCGAGGGCTTGAATCCCCTTGCGGATCACCGCTTCACCAAACAGGCATAGGCCAGCAGGTAGGAGCAGAACGCCCAGTTGGGCTTTGACATACCAGCGGATTTTCTGAACAGCCATAAAAGCAATGGTCGTTAAACAACACGGTGCTTGATCAACAACCTAGGTGGCAGTGGCAGCCCCTTGTTCAATCCACTGGACCAGGGTGCGCACCCCAAATCCTGTGGCTCCGGCGGGATCGAGTCCCCGTTCTTTGTCACTCCAGACCGTGCCCGCAATGTCGAGATGGGCCCAGGCCAGGTTGGGGCTGACGAAGTCTTGGAGAAATAGGGCTGCGGTGATGGAGCCACCGGGCCTGGGTCCGGTGTTTTTCATGTCGGCTACGGGGCTTTTGAGACCCTGCTTGTAGGACGGCCGAAGCGGCATGCGCCACAGCGCCTCGCCGCCAGCCTCGCCGGCGTGGACGAGGGCCTCGGCCAGGCCATCACTGCTCGACCAGAGCCCGGCGATTTCCTCTCCCAAGGCAATCAAGCAGGCTCCGGTGAGGGTGGCCAAATCCACCACCACATCGGGTTCGAGTTTGCAGGCGTACACCAGGGCATCCGCCAGGGTGAGGCGTCCTTCGGCATCGGTGTTGTTGATTTCGATGGTTTTGCCATTGGAGGCGGTGACGATGTCGCCGGGGTGCACGGCACTGCCGTTGATCATGTTTTCGCAGGAGGCCACGATGAAGTGCACCTCCACGCCGGCTGGCTGGAGTTGGGCGATGCTGCGGGCCGCTCCTAAGACGGCGGCGCTGCCGCCCATGTCGTACTTCATCATTTCGATCTGGGAGCCAGCCGTTTTGAGGTTGTAGCCACCGGAATCGAAGGTCAAGCCTTTGCCCACCAGGGCCACCTTGCGCTGGGCTGGGCCGCTGGGTCGATAGGTGAGGTGGATGAATTTGGGGGGCAGATCCGAGCCTTGGGCGACGCCCAGGAATGCCCCCATGCCCAGGGCTTCACAATCGCTCCGCTCCAACACCTTGAGCTCCAGTCCATAGGCCTGGGCGATCTGGGCGGCGGTGTCGGCCAGGTGCTGGGGGGTGGCCACATTGGGAGGGGCGGCCACCAGTTGGCGGGCCAGCTCCACCCCGGCGCAGGTGGCATCCACCGCGGCGAAGCAGGCTTGGTGAGCGCTATCCAAGCCCATCAGGCTCACCTGGTTGGGTAGGGCTTTGGGCTCGGCTTTGCTTTTAAAGCGCTGGTCTTGAAACAGGCTTAGGCGCACGGCTTCGGCCATCGCGCGGGCCGCGGCTCCAGCCCCTAGGCCCTCGGTGGGTAGGCAAAGGCCGAGATCCTGGGCGCCTGCAGCGCAGGCCGCGCGGGCACCTACAGCGGAGGCCATCCTGAGCCCGGCCAGATCAAACTCTGCGGCCTCGCCAAGACCCACCAGGATTAGGGTTTGGGGTGACGCCCCAAGGCGCTCGATGCTGACGCTCTCGCCAGGTTTGGCCGTGAACTGACGCTGCTCGAGTCGCCCCAGCAGCTCGCCGCCGAACAGGTTGGTCAAAACCTGGCGCCGAGGGTCTTCCCGATTGGAGTCGCCGCTTGCAAACAGCCCCACCACCAAGGTGTCGCCTGCCCAGGCGCCCAGGGCGCTGGCCAGGTCTTGGGGGATGCAACGAAACTCCATGGACCACGGCTCGCTTAGCCCGCGATCGTAGCCAGGGCCTAATCCAGCTCAGCCGTGAAGGGCGTGGCCCAGCGTGCCCGGGTTTCTTTGTTGAATGGGGGCAGCCAGCGCTGGATCAGGGCCTGCTCGAGGGCGCGCCTGGGTTTGACCTGGGCGGGCACATCGAGCCAAAACCGAATGCTCAGTTGCAGGTTGAGATTGGCCTTGAGCAGGGCTTCGCTGTAGGCAGCGAGGTAGCTCTTGCAATCGTGCTCCCCTTTCCAACGCTGGTCGGCCCGGCCGGTTTCGCCCACGTAAAGCAGTAGGGGGCTGGAGGCGGGGCTGGGTTGATCCACCACGAAATAGAGGGCCGCCCCCTGCTGGGGGGCCTGGGGCCAGCGCCAAAAGGACAGGGCTTGGGGCCTGAGATCCAACGGGTTGACCTGGGCTGCGGCGTCTGCAGGGGCATCCCCGCCAGCATGGGCCTGGGCTTGGGGAAATAAGAGACCTTGCTCTTCAGGGCCCCGTTGGCCCTCGAAGAGGGGGTGTTGGTGCTGGGCCAGTCGCTGTTGCCAGTCTTCGAGCTGGTGCTTGAGCAGCGGTAAGGGATCGGGCCCGGCGGCAGGACCATGGGGCTGGTCGCCCCCAGTCCGGTGGTCCCCAATCCGTTGGCCATGAAATAGATCTCCCTGCCGTGCCATCAGGGGCGGAGTTGCTTTTTGGGGGACAGGGGCAGGGCGGGGCCTGCTTGGGCAGCCCCAAAACGCACCTTGCCAATCCAGCGCTCCACCAGATCTGAGGGGAGCTGAAGCCGCTCCTGCAGATCGGCGAGATCCCGAAACGGTTCCCGCGTCCGTTCCCGCACCAGCCTCTGGCAGCGTTCGCTGGAGAGGCCCAGGCCGCCCAGCTCCTGGGCCGTTGCCAGGTTGAGATCAAGGCGGGCGCCCTGGGTCCCGGTGCTTGGGGGTTCGCTGTACCAGCGAAAATCCAGCAGGGGCAGCCAGGCCGCCACCTGGTCGGCCGTCAGGTCGAGGGCTTGGGCCAGGTCTTCCGCTCCACTGAGTTGAACGCCGCCCCGCTGGAGTCGTAGGAGCAGATTCACCTGGTCCGGCGTGATCGCCGGAAGTCTGAGCCAGTCGGCAGCGGTGGCCCGGTTCACATCAAGGCGCCAGCCCAGGGCGGCCGCATGCTGTACCTCCAGCGCTGATTTCAGCCGCAGGGCCGGGTTCTGTTGGAGCTTGAGGGAGAGCAGATCCCGTTCAATCGCGCTCTCGCCATCATCCGTGCGTGGCGGTTGGGGCGGCGCGGCAGGGATCAGGCCAGTCGCCACGAGCAGGTGGCGGGCCAATGGATCCAGCCAGTGGCGTTGGGCCATGGAGGTGGGGCGCCGCCGGACGAGCTGCACAGGTGTTAAGTCTGAAACTAGCGAGGGACCTCGGTGGAAGGCCAGTCGATCAGTCCCCAGCGCAGCCCCAGCACGGCGGCATGGGTGCGGTCGTTGGCTTGCAACTTGCGCATCCCATTGCTGAGGTGGGTTTTCACCGTATCGACAGAAACAAAGAGGGTTTCTCCAATTTGGATGTTGCCCTTGCCCTGGGCGACTAGGCCAAGCACCTCCAGTTCCCTTGGGCTCAAGGGTTCGAGGGGGGCTCCCCCCTCATGGCCGCGGCGGAAGAGTTCCTGCAGGCTTTTGTCGATATAAATCCCGCCACCGCTCACCGCTTGTAGGGCAGCGACACCGGCCCCCAGCCCCATCCGGGATTCCACTAGAAGACCGTCACAGCAGGCGTCGATCGCCGCTTTGATTTGGCGATGGCGCTGTTCTTGGGTGATCAAGAGCAGGGTGTGGATCTGGGGCCAGCGGGCTTTGATCTGCTGGACCAAGGCGACCCCATCGCCCCGTTCCAGTTGGTCGCTCAGCAACACCATCGTGGGCTGGTGCTGCTCCACCAGGGCCAGGCCTTCGTCTTCGGTGGTGGCGGCCCCCAACACGTGCTCGGGGCTCAGGGTCCAACCGAGAAAGGCGGCTAATAAAGCCCTGCTGCCCAAACACACGACGATGCGGGCGTCCTGGAGCATGAGGTTGCTCAGGTCGGTGTTGCGCCGTACTTGATCAAGGAATGGTGTGAAGTCCATTCTCTGGAATGGATGGCGGGAGCGTCCCATCCTGGCGGCATACGTGGATCCGCACTGTTCAGAGCTGGCGCCCCTGCTCACAATTGGGCGATCACGGCGCTGCCTGGGCCATGGCGTTCTTTGAATCCGAAATTGTTCAGGACGAGGCCAAGCGCCTGTTCACGGATTACCAGCAGCTCATGCAGCTGGGGGGCGAATACGGAAAGTTTGATCGGGAGGGCAAAAAGCTTTATATCGAGCGCATGGAGGAAATGATGGGGCGTTACCAGGTGTTCATGAAGCGCTTCGAACTCTCCGAAGACTTCCAGGCCAAGCTCACCGTGGAGCAGCTGCGCACCCAGTTGGGCCAATTCGGGCTTACTCCAGAAACGATGTTCCAGCAGATGCACCAAACCCTCGAGCGCATGAAGGGGCAGTTGGAAGCCGACACCTAGGGATTGCTTCTGGCCGAGAAGGCCGCCTGCCTACGATCCGCCGTGCGGATGGGCATCGGATGGGCATCGGATGGCACAAGCTGATTGGTCACTGCCCCAGGGCCTGGATCGCGGGGTCGCCGATCTGTTCCCCACGGGTGAGCTTTGCGGCGCTGCTTCCGATGGCGACCAACAGCTTGCCGCCCGGATTGGTGAGGCCCAACAAGCTGGTCGCCCCATGCGGGTCAAGCTCGGCATTGACCCCACGGGCACGGATATCCACCTGGGACATTCGATTCTGTTCCGCAAACTCCGGGCATTCCAGGATGCGGGCCATACGGCCGTGCTGATCATTGGTGATTTCACCGCCCGGATTGGCGATCCCACCGGCAAGAGTGCGACCCGGGTGCAGCTCAGCGCCGATGACGTGGAAGCGAATGCCCGCACCTACTTGGCCCAGCTCGGGGAGGGCCTGCCCAAGGACCAGGCCCTCTTGGATTTCGAGACCCCTGGACGGCTTGAAGTGCGCCGCAACAGTGAATGGCTGGCGGGCTTGGCCTTGCCGGAGGTGATTGAACTCCTGGGGGTGTCCACCGTGGGCCAGATGCTGGCCAAGGAGGATTTCGCCAACCGCTACGGATCGGGAACGCCGATTTCCCTGCACGAATTCCTGTACCCCCTGCTGCAGGGTTACGACTCCCATGCCATCCAGGCGGACCTGGAGCTGGGGGGCACCGATCAGAAATTCAACGTGGCCATGGGCCGCGATTTGCAGCGCCACTTCGGCCAACGCCCCCAATTTGGGATGTTGCTGCCCATCTTGCCGGGGCTCGATGGGGTCCAGAAGATGAGCAAGAGCCTGGGCAACACCGTGGGCCTTGCCGAGGATCCCCTCTCGATGTATTCCAAGCTTGAGAAGGTGCCCGATGCCGTTGTCGACGCCTATCTGACCCTGCTCACCGATTTGGATTTGGCAGCCCTACCCGCCAACCCAAGGGAGCGCCAAAAAGCAATGGCACTGGAAGTCACCCGCCAGCGCCATGGGTCAGCGGCGGCCCATCAGGCCCAGCTGGATGCGGCCACGTTGGTGGCAGGGGCTGCCGGCAGTGGGGCCGCTGATGCGGAGGTGCCCGCCGCTTCCCTGGCCCAGGTGAACTTCCCGGCCAAGGCCTTTTATCTGCTGGCTGCCCTGGGCATCTGCGCGAGCAGCAGTGACGCCCGTCGCCAGATCCAAGGGGGTGGGGTGAAACTCGATGGCGCCAAGTTGGCCGATCCCAACCAGGAGTTCGCCGATGCATCGGAGCTGGAAGGCAAGGTGCTCCAGCTGGGTAAAAAGACCTTCAGACGCTTGGTGGCCTGAAGCCTTCCACCTTCCTTCGACATGCCCCCAAACCAAGCCACCAACCAAGAGCACTCCCAACGCCTGATCCTTGCCCTCGATGGCATGGACCCTGGCCAAGCCATGGCATTGGCCCAGTCGATTCCTGGCCTGCGTTGGGTCAAGGTGGGCCTGGAGCTCCACGGAGCGGCCGGTCCAGCGGTGGTTGCCCAACTGCGGGAGCTTGGCCTGCGGGTGTTCCTGGACCTCAAGTTCCACGACATCCCAGCCACCATGGCAGGGGCCTGCCGCAGCGCCGCCCGACTAGGGGCTGAGTTGATCACGGTGCATGCCTGCGCCGGTAGCGAGGCCCTCAAGGCCGCCCAGGACGCCGCCATGGCGGCAGCTGATCAGGCAGGGCTTGCCTCGCCCACCCTGCTGGCTGTGACCGTGCTCACCAGTTGGGAGCAGGCTGCTTTCGCCAGGGAGTTGGCCGTTTCTGAACCCGTACCCACCTATGTGGGCCGGCTGGCGCGCCTGGCCGCCGGGGCAGGCATTGGCGGGTGCGTGTGCTCGCCCCTTGAGGTGGGGGCCCTGCGGGCCGAGCACCCCGAGCCCTTTGCCCTGGTCACACCCGGCATACGCCCCGCCGGCTCGGCCTTGGGGGACCAGCAGCGGGTGCTGACCCCTGCCCAGGCGATTGCGGCGGGATCGAGCCACTTGGTGATTGGCAGGCCAATTACGGCGGCCCT
>Ga0007796_10000111_pt1 | contig 20782 bp, 24 predicted proteins | sample CryBogmetaGMA0M_FD_60373 | JGI IMG/M metagenome (GOLD analysis project Ga0007796, IMG submission 60373) | Freshwater microbial communities from Crystal Bog, Wisconsin, USA - MA0M | ecosystem: Environmental > Aquatic > Freshwater > Lake | place: Crystal Bog, Wisconsin, USA | collected 2009-07-06 | reverse complement strand
CTCTTAGAGTCTTCTATCAATAAATGCAGCTTCTTTTTTGTTAAATTATTTTTATTGCTATCGAATATTTTTCTTAGTTTTTTAAGAGAATCCAAAGTTAAAGACGAATGTCCTTTTAGATTATTGCAAATCAAACACATTGTTTGATAGTTCGAGTGTTTGTCTTGCCCTCCTAATGCTCTTGCTATTATATGATCTTTTGTCATTAGTATTAATTCATTGTTTTGTTCTCCATACAAATTAAAATGAGGAACTTTATCTGCATCGTGATATTCTAAAAACATTCTTGTTCCTTTCAAGGAACAACAGACGCAGTTTAGGTTCTCCCTAAACATAAAATATCTCTGAGAATTCATTTTAACTTCGTATTTTTCTCCTTCATATTCAAAAGTTTTCTTAGGAGAAAAAACATTGTTTAAAACCAAACTAATCGGAAACTCTGCTATTCTTGTTCTATTTTTTGGACTTATTTCAAGATTCATAATTTTATTTCAGACTTCATTCTATCGCACTCTGCTTGTATTCTCAACATTTTAAACACCATTAGGCTGCAAAATATTGCACCTTTTTTGTCTCTGGTGGTTTGAGAAAAAGTTTCAATCCAAAAAGATATTACAGGATTTTCTTTTTGAATTTTCTTTAATTGCTCTTTAATATATATGTCGTCTTTTTTGTTTTGCAGCAACTCATGCTCTATACAAATACCAATTTCTGGCTTTACCAGTGGCAATAAATTTTTCATATTTTACTCCTTGAAGAGTAAAATTATAATATATACTTTGCCCCCGATCAATACAGAAACTATACCCTAAAATTAAACTATATCTTGTTGATCAAGATAATTAATAAGCTGTTCTAAACAAACTGCTGGGCCATAAAAAGAGTTTTTGTCTATTTCATATGCTCCGTATAAAGTTTGAGGAGCGGAATCCCCATCCAGCAAATTATAAATTTCATCGGGTAATTTTCTATTTATTAGAACATATTTCTTGTGTTTTTGAATATCTTCACAAAAAATTCTGCCCATAAAAATCCAAGTGAAAGTGCCCGCTTTCCAACAATCATGCATAATGCGGGTGCCTTCATTAGGAAATCCTGTTTTTATAGGAACTTCCGCGGCATCTTTTTGAAAATGGCTTTTTACAACCTCCTTTAATAAAAACTTTTCTTGATTTGAAATCTCTTTTTTTTCAAGAAAATCTTTAACAACCTGATATGGGGTATGAGTCCAAAAGGGTTCCAGATCACTCTTTAGTTTTCTTGAAACATAATGATCCCATATAATAGAACATTGTTCTTCCAAAGAAGAAGTAGATCTTAATCTTTGTTGTATCATCGCTGCGGGGGGTTAAAGCCTTGGCTTCTAAGAATATTGGGCAAATCAAAGGGAGTGGGTCTACATCTGCCGTTCGCACAATTGGGCTTTTCTTCTTCTTTTTCTTTTTCTGGAGAAAGATTAACGGGCTTCATTTCACTAACAATAGTAAGAAGTTTCCAAATTCCATTTTCACACTTTAAAGTATTTAAATATTCAACACATTCTTCTTTTGTTAAAAGACCGGTTTGATTTCTATATCCAATAAGATCCTGGTTCTCTGATTCCCTATCTTTAGTGTGAGACTTTTGAATCATTTTTACAAGTGCAAAAGCATTCTCGACTTTAAGAACTTCTACGCCCACCAAGCTATAGTGGATATCCTTCTCCTCAAAAACTTTTAAAGTCTCCCTACGAAATTCTTCTCTGCGAGGCATAGCATCCGCACATGAATCCATAACATCATCTATGTCTTCTCTATTGCAAGCATCAAAATTATACAAAATCGCTTCTGTAATTTTTTTCTCAACTACCGGACTTATAGAGGCTTTCTTTTTAAGAATTGGCTGTTGAGCAAAACAAATAGAAGAGAACAACATCAAAAAAATTAAAATTAAAGATTTCATTTAATATCTCCATTTATCAGTAATAAAAAAATAAAAATAGGCAAGGGGGTATTTATAACCCCCTTGCCTATTTAAACTACAAAGAAGAAACAATATCGTTAGCGACAGCCGTGGCCCTAGCAATCTTATTGCCGGTCATAGCATACTTAACATGACCAACAGAATAAACAGGCTTGATAACACTAAAAACACCTTCAAGCTGGTCCAAACTGTCGCAGTATAGTGCAACACGACTAAAGAATTCTGCTTTTACAACCACATTGGGACTGGTTTTTACGACTAAAAGCTTTTCAGTAGGGGTAAGAGGCTCAATTGAACCACTTCCATCCCACATTAAAAGTTTAGCAAGCTTAAGACCAGCCGCTTTTTCATCGGAACTACTCTCAATCCACTCTCTACCAGCACCATAGTAACCATCAAGAAGTTCAGTAAGACTACGAATACCAGTTACAGGGTTAAAGTTAAGCTCGTTTTCAACAAGACTGGTGGCGTTCTTTGTGCTAAGACCAACCCTCTCAAAGATTTCAACAAAAAACTCTTTGACATCAGTCTTTTCGGGAATCTCAGAATGCTCAACCTTGAGTCGATCCTGACACATAAAGATAAATCTATGATCAATCTCTCCACTTGAATCACGCAAAAGAATTTCTGGGTTAGAGGGCTTGCTCTTATTTTCCCAGATCTTCTTAATGACTTCTTTAGAGCAATAAGAAACAATCTGGGTCTTAGTGGTCTCAACTCTATTTTCGCAAGCCTTCATAAGAGTAGTAGCACCCACAAACTGTTCGGCGGCAACAGCGGTTTTATCATCAAGTTTCATTTCCCAGCGATCCTGCTTTTTTGACTGAGGGGGAGCCTGAGAAATGCCAGCATCCGAAATAATCTTTGCAAGGCCCGCTGCAACATCGGACGAACGCATGATATTGCCAGCAACTTCTGCGGCCTTATTAAGGTTATCGTTATTAGTCTTATTTACACTCTTCTTAGGACGAGCCATTTTTATTAACTCCTATCTAAAATTTAAATTAGCCAAAACGCTTTGGCTTTCACCAATAATCTTCTATTGCTAGTCTAGCACAGAAAAGAACTTTGTAAAGTCGCTTTTCCTGCTCGCCACTAGCAACCTAATAGGGTACAGTAGATTTTAAGCAAAAGCTAATTTAGCTTTGTCTTAGGGAGTATAAAAGAATCGCACAAATAATAGCGATCATTGAAATCAACTCTGGCATAATTCAAACAAAAGCTTCTAACGTAACAATCTGGCTTGATAAAAGATCTTCGATTAAAGAGTCGGTTGAAAAAAAGAACGCTTCGGTTTTTTTACGAGGCTTATGTTCTTCTACCATAGTTAGCTGCCCTAATTCGGTATGGTGCTTGCTTTCTATATGAAGCCTTATTGCTAATAATGCATTTGATAAAGGAGTTCCTTCATCATGCAATATTAGGATAAATTCACCACTAGATACTTTGCATTTTTTTGCGTACATGTGCCCCCCTTAATGTTAGGGGCTAGTTTACCGAAAAAATCTTTTCAGTCAAGATCAAAAAAAGTCTCTATACATGATTCATAATTTAAATTCATCTCTTGAACTTTAACTTTGAGCCAATTCATTGCTTTTTCTTTTAGCTGTCTAACCCTTTCTTTTGTAATGTGCAGTTTCTTGCTTATTTCTTCCAATGTGCAGCTTTCTTTACCATTTAGTCCAAAATAATTTTCCAAAATAAAGGCATACCGCTCTTGATTGCCAGGACAATCTCCGTGCTTCAAAATAACCATTAAACTTTGCACAAGCTTTTTCTGTCCTTCGTATTCTTTCTCTTCTTGAAATCCATTGCTCTTGGCCTCTGCTGTTAAGCTTTCTTGATTAACAATCTTTTCTGCTTTTTTTTGCTTTTCCTTTGAGTCTCGGAAAAAATTCTTTTTAACCACCCATGTTCCGTAGGTGCTAAATTTATTACCCAAAGTCCAATCAAAGTAATCTACTGCTTTTAAAACATTAAAGTAGCCATCAGACAACAACGATTCAACAAGACTATTTTTTTGGTAAAAAACAATGTTTTGTTTTAGTAACTGAGAAGCTAATCTGAAATTAGATTCTGCTATCTGGTTGCGAATCTTTTTTGCCTCTTTAATGAAACTTTCTATTTTCTCAAGACGATTAACAGTGATTTTTTCTTTATTAAATAATTTTTTTGCTTTATACTTAAAATAATTCATTTTTCTAAAAAGATGAATCTCTTGTTCTGAACTTAAAAGCGGAGCTTCGTAACAAGGTCTCAATTCGGGAGATGATATCTTTTTTATTGAAACCGAACGTTTTAACTCTATGTCTTTTAAGATTTCAGAGGTTTTTTTAGCATCTTCAAAGTCTTTATGAAAAAAAACTCTTTCTAAATAATCTTTTGCTATTTTTATTCTGTCTTCCATAAAATCAATGTTCTCCTTGGAGAGATTGATTTTATATTAAATTATACTATGAGTAAATAGAAGCTAATCTCCATTGAAATAATCTTCTAATGAAGGAAGCTGCGGGTTTTCTCCCCTTTTTTTCATACTTTGTAAAGCAATTTCTCTTGCTAAATGAAGCATTGCCAAACAGGCGAGAGAATTCATACTGTGAGATTCTATGGTTATACCGTTGATATCTTTTTCTTGAATAGGAGACAACAAAATAAAAGGAGGATTTTTTCTTTTTCTTATTTCTTTTAAAAGTTGATCTGACGTAGCCAATTCTAAGGCTTCATCAAAATTTAAAGATAAATTTCTTTGTAATTCATTTATAGATTTTTTATAAAATAAAATAAGACGATAAAAACTGAGCAGAATAACAGTAAAAGCAAAAAACATCGAGCATATTGTTATATAAATAAAAATATTTAACATTTTAATCAATTGTCCAATTGTTGCCGCAATCTCGTAATTTAGATAGTCTTTCTACATCAACAAAATAGTAGGCAAAAGCTGCATTTGAAAATAATTTCAAAGAAGATTCTTTGTATAATGGCAAAGAAAATAAATTATAGCTTTCTAATTCAATATTTTTTCTAATAAATAAGCCACTACTAACGCCTTCTATTTTATCAACTTCTATTATGCATGAATCCGATACTTCATACAGTTCCCCGTATATTTTGTTTCCATCTTCGGCCGGGATTAAAGCAGGATATCCTCCATACTGATGGATTTTATATTTTGGAGCAGTGTGTGCAGTTCCTAAAGATCTTTGATCTTGAAGAACATAGTGTCTTCTGTGACCCCTTTTAAGAGTTCCATAAGCAAAAAGAAGATGACTCATTTAAGCTGCCTTTTGAGTAAATCTGGGTTTGTCTTCGCCAGTAACAATTTGCTCCGTAATCAACAAGGTTGATCCTCTATTTTCAGATGCCTCATACATAGTTCCAAGCAGAATGTTTTCCATCATACTTCTAAGACCACGAGCACCAGTGCCTTTGCTTATAGCTTTTTTAGCAATAGCTTCTAAAGCACCATTGGTGAAATCTAAATAAACACCATCATACATAAAGAGCTTTTTATACTGCCTAACAAGAGAATCTTTGGGGTCTTTAAGAACTTTAACCAAAGACTCAACATCAAAATCTTTTAAAGGAGTTATGCAAGGAAGTCGCCCAATAAGTTCAGGTATAAGACCAAATTCGACCAAATCTTCTTCAACAACTTGGTCCATATTCCATTCAAAGTCATCATCAATCTTATTAAATCCAATAGATTTTTTACAAAGTCTACGCTTAACAATATCATTCAGTCCAACAAATGTGCCGCCACAAATGAAAAGAATGTTGCTAGTATCAACCTGAATAAATTGCTGCTCAGGATGCTTACGACCACCAGCAGGAGGAACATTGCAAACTGTTCCTTCTATTAGTTTAAGCAAAGATTGCTGAACACCTTCTCCAGAAACGTCTCTTGTTATAGAAACATTGTTGTTTGTGCGACCAATTTTATCTATTTCGTCAACGTAGATAATCCCTCTCTGGGCAGCTTCCACATCAAAATCTGAATTGTGTAAAAGCTTTAAAACAAGATTCTCAACATCTTCTCCAACATATCCTGCTTCGGTGAGTGTAGTGGCATCACCTATAGCAAAAGGCACATTAAGATATTTTGCTAAAGTTCTTGCAAAAAGAGTTTTACCAGAACCGGTCGGACCAATTAAAAGAACATTAGACTTTTCTATATTTGTGCTATCCAACTCAACATTGTTAAAAGATGGCCCAAAAAGTCTTTTATAGTGGTTGCTTACAGCAACCGCTAAAGTTCTTTTTGCCAAATCTTGACCAATAATATATTGGTTCATGTATTCCACAATTTTTTTAGGACTTGGAACTTCTAAATTAAGCCCATTAGCAGTTTCTGGCTTAGTAGAATCGCTACGGTTATTGTGCTTTATCATTCTAAAAGCAATTTCAACACAACCTGGGCAAATGAAAAAATTAGTTCCATTGTCTCTACCATTAACAGGCTTATCAAAAGAAGGGGACTCTATAAGAGTTCCAGTAATTTTGCTGGATTTTCCACAAAAATCACAAAAAATATTTTTTTTAGCCATAAAACCTCCTTTTAAAAAATTCCCCCTCAAATTGTCTTTCAGGCATATCATAACACAACAAGAGCTTCTTGTAAATCTGAGCAATGAAAACCAACTCAAAATTAAACTTGGCTCAAAATTAAAATTTGCTATAATGGTTTGCTACAATAAAGGTTTGTTATGAGAAAAAAAGAAATAAGAGACATCTTTATTCTCCGCACAATTAGACATACGATCTTGTCTACAATTTGTATTTTTCCCTTAGGAGTTTTTTTTGGATGGATAGGAATTTCCATAGGAGTTTTTCTTTTTGGTTTTAGTATATTGCCGTTGTTACTAATTATTTTAGTAGAGCTTTTTTCTTTTCACAATAATAATAGGACAAAACAAACATGACAAGAACAAGATTACATTATTGGAATTGCTCCAAACTAGCTGATTTCATTAGAGGAACAAAAAAGCCATATGCCCTCGAATTAGGTGGATGGGATGATTGGCACAAAAAAGCTAAAAATAAACAACCAATACGATATTGGATAGCCGAGAACTTACTTATAAAATTACAGAATCTATTTTATTTTCCCTGTGATAAATTTTATGAAATTAAATATTATTTTAAAAATAGATTCATAAGTAAAACGCATTATTTAAAAACTGGACTAAAGCCCGGAAAATATCATGAATTAGACGAAAGAATTATCTATGGACTATTTACCGAGCTAGAAGAATTTGTAGAATGCGAAATAGCACATATGCATAAGTTTTATAGTAAAAATAAATATGTATTTAAAAAAGGAAGATGTCCTAAATCTGGGATCGATTACCTAAAATGGTCTTCAAGACTTAAAGAAAAAAACAAACCTACAACAGAAGCTATCTCAGCAAAAAAAATTCTCAAACTGTATTATTGGTGGAAAAAAAGATCTTTAAGACCAGATCCCACAGATGCTAGCGGTTGGTCTGAATATTGCGAGAGAGAAGATTCTGACACTTTTAGAGAAGTCAAAAATAACGAAGAAAGCAGAAAAATTCTACAGAAGCTTCGAATGATTGAAAACAGATACGATAAAGAAGATGAAAATATGTTAATAGAACTAATTAAAATCAGAAAGCATCTTTGGACATGAACTACCCAAAGCAAGTGGGATTTCTTGGCGAGATCACTTAAACTGTCATATGAGACTTTAGTCCCAAATGCTCCACAAAAGAAGGGACCAACTCATAAACTGGATATTTCTTGACAAAAAAGACCGCTCCCAAAGCTAAATCATAAGGTAAATTCTTATAAAAAGAAAATGTTAGCATATCTTCTGATAAGTCTTCTAAAACCTTCGGACTGTAAATAGTGGCAAAAGTTTGGCACCAAACTCTTTGCGGTATCTCTTGAGTTATAACAAATTCTTCATAATCTTTTTTAGAATCTACATTCTGTAGATTGTTTAAAGACAAAATCCATTTTTCTTCTTCTAAGTCAATAGACTTTAATTTGTCTTGCCAATCTGGCAACAGCAAAACGTCATCTTCTAATATTAGATTAAATCCTCCAATATTTTTAGACAAGGTTAAGCATCTAGCATAATTTACAGCTGCTTTTTTAACATTGTTATCACACCTACCATCAACCTTATTTAAATAAATCTTGCAATAATCTTTATAAGCAGCAAAATGTTTATAGCTTGAGCCATCAACAACCAAATAAATTTCTTTTTTTTCTTTCAGGGTAAATAGTAGTCTGACCAAAGTCTGATGAATGTACTCTGGTTCTCTATCTACCGTACAAATGATAATTGAATTAATTTCCATATAACTCACAAGGATGAACACATTGATGATCAAATCGTCCGTAATTATCTTTGGTTGTTTTCCAAACCATTCCTTTATTAATAGAGGAAAATTTTCCTATATGTTCTATTAGAGTTGGTACGCATTCATAAATTTTTTTGCCAGATTCATACAATATACCACCTACAATAATATCGTGAGGTATATCTCTTTTGTAATTTTCTAAAGAATATGCAGTAAAATGTAAGGTACTTGGTTTATAAATCACTCCAAAAGGTTTGCACCAAGTAACTAAAAGACCTTGAGAATTTCTTTTCGACTTAAACTCTTCATATCCTCTAGAAGACTCAATACCTTGAATACAATTTAAAGATAAAATCCACTCTTCGTCTTGTGGCATTTCAATTTCTTTAATTTTTTCATGCCAGTTTGATGAAAGCAGGACATCATCTTCTAAAATCAAATTGAATCCGCCTAAATGATATGAAAGCTGTAAACAACGAATGTAATTATATTTTGCCTTTTTAAAAGGGTGATCTTTTAAAGATTCATCAACTTTATTATTCAAGTATATTTTGCAAAAATTTTTATAAATTGAATAGTTTCTGTAGCTAGGACCATCTACAACTATATGAATTTCTTTTTTATCTTTCAATGTAAACAAAAGTCTAGCCAAATTTTGGTGTATATAATCTGGCTCTCTGTCTACGGTGCAGATTATTATTGAATTAATTTCCATCGCTAAATTTCTACTTAATATTTCCTATTGTAATATGATACTCATTTCTTTTTAATCCGCCATACAAAGTATCATCACGATATCTAGGCAGACCAAGCTCTTCTCTAATGTCCCCTATTTCTTTACTATATGCATTTAACCAAAAGTATTTTTCATCTTTTTGTACAATAGGATCATATTCAAAAAATATAACCCTTCCTTCGTATTTCCCCCAATACTTTGTTTCAGTTATATTTTCTTTGATATTTCTAACAATAGTAATATGAGCAGGATAAGCTTGAGGTTTTACGCAATAATGTTTAGGAATTAAACTTCGATAATAATTACTAATGTTTTGGTCTATTTCTGCAACGACTCTTATGTCGGGACCATATTTCACTATGCCACAGGATCTAAAAAAAAGACTACTCATTCGAACGACTTTTGAATTTTTCTAACAAATTAATATAAGAATATATTTTTTTAACTTTTTCATTATGAAATTTATATTTTCTATCTAAAACTCTATCAGCAAAAGGAAGAATTGATTTTTCTCCAAACTCTTCTCCCATAGCGACCCAATCACAGACCATTTCTATGATATCAATGTCGCTCATATCGTTCGGACAAGAGAAAAATTCTGGATGATGGCTGTTGTTTTTCAAATGATGATCTACAGCTTCTTTTACTATTTCTTTTGGCCGAGAGAATTCAATATTGTTCAATATACAGTAACTTTCCCATGTCCTGTAGATATAGCCTGTTCTTTCTGGCTCTTCGAATTTACTTCTATCATGCTTGAGAGCCCTTTCTCTTAGACCATAAGGATAATACCAATTGTTTATAAAATGTTCAATATTTTTCTTAACTAAACTTATATGATGCTTAGTTCTTTTTAAAAAATATTGTTCCATTTCAAAAGAAATCATTTTTTGCTCAAAGATAAGGTTTATATAATTTTAAACAAACTGAGTTGGCAAAATCAAGGTCAAAATCATAATTTTTTTCTCTCTCTTCAAAAGAAATTTTTAATTCATTAATTTTTTCTTCTGCAATTTCATTAAGAGTTTCAATTTTGTACTTTTCAGGCTCTGTTTTTATAGAAAAAATTAGATCTCTAATTTTGTATTCTTTTAAGCTTACTGGATAGTAAGCTGTCTTAAAAAAAGTGGCTCCACAAAAAGCTAAACGAATCATGTGAGAAAAATTTTTAGGACTAAATCCAAATTTTTCTAATTGATTTCTTCTTTTACTCCCAAGACTTCCTTTTCTTATGCCAATAGCAAGTTTTTTTTCATTTTTAATATATCCCATCAAACTAGAAAATAGTTTTTTGCTATCTATTAGCTTATATCTGTTATTTTGAATACAAACAAACTCTTCAGAAAATTTGACAAATTTTTCTGCAAAAAGTATTTCTAAAGCTTGGGTATTAGTTTTTCTAAGATTTTTTAAATAATGATTAAGTTCAAAAAACAGACTATCTTGCCCAGATTCCTTGAAAATTTCTTCTTTTTCAAGACCTAATATTTTTGCAGGATCTGTATTTAAAAAAACTCCTCGTCTATCAAAATCCGAATCGCTTGTTTCTATGCCATATAATCTGCTTCCAGCAATAATCTCACATAAAATTTTCAAGATACGTTTCCTAAACTATTGATATAGTCCACAACCGCTCGGGCCGTTTCTGGAACACTATTGCCGCCCCAGTAATAGGCACTAATTAAATTTTTAATATCTTTATTCAAAAAACGATATTTAGCTCCATACTCCATTTTTAAATATTTCATAACAATATTTAAAAATTTAATTTTATTCATCGCTTTAAACTCCATCCTAAAGAATGCAAATCTTCCTCTATTTCTAAAGTTACTACGCCTTCTTCAACATTTCCCTTAGTTGGAGAATAGCTTTCGTCCGGACCTATTCCAGAACAATACCAATCGATATAATCGCCTTCTTCTCTTAGGTTGGCAACTATTCCGCCAGAGTGTCGCCAACTGGTTGTCCAAACATTTTCATTCTTTATAAATTCATTATTACACAAAGCAGCATATAAATTTTGGCTGTAAATCTTAGAGTTTTTACACTTTGAAACTATAAAATTTGAAACTCTTAAGTCTCTTTCTAAGTCATACATTTCAATACTAGGCATAGCATCTTGCTTTTTTGCACTTTCATAAAAATCAATCATGCTAATTAAACTTTTGTTTTCTGGATCTTTTTCTAGATTTTTCTTTATGTTGTTGATAGAGAAACTATACCTTTCAGGACTCGTTGCGTACATTATGAATCTCCTATTTAATAGCCATTTCTAATTTAAATATCCAGTCAATCAATTCTTTTTCAGACAAATTAACTTCAATTTGGTTGATTTTTAGAACATATCTATCTTTGTTTTTTGAAATTTCTAGAGCTGGACTGTTCAAAAAATTAGTATATGTCCAACAACTAGTTTTGTTGTTCGTGGAAATTGAATTCGGCCAATAATGAGGAATTTCATAATTCATTTTTTATTATCCATTTTTAAGTTAGTAGAAGAAATCAAACAATTGCTACCATATTTTTTTTGTGCCATTAGCTGTGCTCCCATCGCGCTATAAGAAGTAACGTATCCAACGAATTTGCAGTTTTTTAAAACTCGCCAAACCATAGGCTCAATCATGATTTTGTCCTGTGGTGAATGAGAGATTCGAACTCCCGAAGGCAAATGCCAGCAGATTTACAGTCTGCCCCCGTTGACCGCTTGGGTAATTCACCTAAAAGCAGGTTTTTAAGCGGGAACCTGCCGAACCGTTGAATAGACCGTCAGCCTCCGAACTTTAATTATACTAATATTTTTATGCTAATCAATAGATAATATAATCAAAAGGAGAAAAAATGAACAAAAATATATACACTTTATATTTGTCTGGCATGATTAGTGAAAATGCTTATTTTGAAAGTATGGATATTGAACATTTAGCATCAATAAGCGACGAAGCCCTAGATAATGCGTATCACTATGGACGAAGCTCCCCCGGAAACACATTTGGCTGGCAAGCCAATCTAAAATCTGCAGAATTTGCCAAAAAAGTAATAGATTCTGGAATAACAGATATAGAACAGATAGCAGATGCTATACACAAAGGATGGAACGTAACTGCTCAAGAGTTTGTACAAAATCCTGATAGATTTGATGATACAGAAAAACTAAAGGCTTCTGGCAAACTGGAGTCCAAGATACAGCAAAGAGAAAAATTAATGAAAATTAATTTTCATCAACTCCCCGAAGAAGAAAAAGAAAAAGACAGAGTTGTTGCTAGAGCACTATTAAAGGCGATCAAAAGTTTATGAACTTTAAAAACTGGCTATTATCGGAAGAAATATTTCCAAACAAAACAGCAACCGTATATCATAGGACTCAAAGCCTAGATGATATAAGCAATATATTATCAAAAGGATTCTCTGCTGGGGATCAAGGAGGATGTATGTATGGTTGTGGTCTTTATACAACATTTGATCTTAAAAGCCAGTTTACTAATTACATGGAAAGATATGGAAATTATATTATTAAATTCAAGGTTACCAATCTTGAAAATTATTTAATTACTCCATTAAATGTTGCAAAATATATTTTAGGTAAAGACTATAAGATAACAGATCAATTTAAAAAGAAAAATCCTTCTCTTCATTGGGGCCACGAAGAATATCTAGGAGATTTTGATAATTTGCAATCTACAGAATACTCAAGCGATTTTTTTAAGAAAATTTATGATCACTATGGTGAAAGCCTAATATTAAAGAAATTCGCTGGAGTTATCTATCGTGGAAGGCAAGATGGCTATTGCTTGGTGAAGTACGAACCAGTAAACGATTCCACAATAACCATGTTGGGATATGCATATACACCCATACTCCCCGGAGATCAACCTCGTATCGATAAAATAAACCAACTCTTAAACAATCAAGGATGGGAAACTTCTACAGATAAAGAAAAAATAAAAAGCATTTGGCAAAGACCAGTTGAAAAAAGACCAAAAGTAGAGTTGGAGGATGATTTTTTAAAATTAAAAGATCTTATTCTAAACAATAAATTTTTTAGATTCAAAAAAGCACTAGAAAATTATCCAAATCTAAATAGCAAGCAATTTTATGAAATTATAAAAGTAACGGAATTTAAAGATAGATCAAAAGTATTAAAAATGCTAATGCAGCACCAAGAAGTAAGTGGTTTAAACGTTATGGATATATTAGACTATGCATCAAGCTTAAACAGTATCGGTATAAGTCCAGTTAAAGAGTTGGCGGAAACTTTGGGCTCAGATAATATAGAAAAACTAAATGGAGAAGATATTGATCGCCTATTGAATAACTCAGAAGATGTGGATCTTCAAGACAAAATAGAAGTATTGATAAAGTATAAAAAAAACTTAGACCAAAGAGCAATTACCAGTTTGGTATATCACGCTAAAGATAAAAAACAAATTGTAGGACTTTTAGGAAAACAAAGAATAGAAACAATACCAGATTATGAAATTTTTGAATTGCTCAAAATACCGAGCAAAGCCAGATTTTTAAACGAAAATAGCCTAAAAGAAATGGCAGAAGCATTGGGAATGGAGAATATAAATCGTTTATCACCCACATTTGTAACAAGATTAATTAAAATGACAGCTTCTTCTCTTGTAGATGAAAAAGATGTACAAACTCAAAGGACTATTTATATTTTTAAAAAAATAAAAGAAATGTTAGAGATACTAGGTAGCGAAAACATAAAAAAATTAACAAAAGACAACATAGAAGACATAACATCAGAACTATCCGAAGATAACAAAATAAGAGTGAAAAAAGAAATAAATGAACACAAACATTAATTTTAAACAATGGTTGTTTAGCGAAATGCCATTAATAACACTAAAAGGCAAAACCGCATATGCGGATAAAGGGGACTGGGTTTTCTGGCGGGAGGCGTATAAAATCATCATTGGGCTGGACTAAACCTGAGATGCCCGAAGTGGAGTCGAACCACTAACCTAGGGAACCACATACCACTATAACTTTCGTTACCCTTTCGGTTTAGTGGTCTGGACTTTACCTTCACCATTACTTTCGCTTTAGGTGCCTCCCGTCAAGTCTCTACACCTTCCTATTGCTAGGCTTGGCTCGGTATTGGGTCACTTATTGAAAAGTAGGCCGTTCACCGAATTTGAGAGGTTCTACTTCCAAAATTTCTTTTGGAGCATTCTGTTTTTTTTAGGTCAAATCCCTTGCTCTACCAGTTAAGCTATCGGGCAATGTTTCATCATTATACAAAATCAATCCAAAAAATCAAGAGCGGGTGACCGGCCACGATCCGGCAACATTCAGGTTGGAAACCTGACGCTCTGCCAATTGAGCTACACCCGCGTTCTATTCTATTTAATATAGTTTGGTGGCAAATTATTTGAATCGAATACATATGCTTGTATTTCTTTTGTGCCTGTTTTCCACGCTTTCAACATCTATGAGTCAACTTTAGTATTTTTCAAAAACTTTTGCAAGAAAAATTATTTTTGCCATTTGAAAAATTGTTGTGACTAGTACAGAAATCAACAATAATTGAATCCATTCGGATTTTGATAACTCTCTCATATTCCTCCTTGAATATAATTTTCTTAATCATTATCATTATATGGGCTTCCGGCCACTCTATGAAATATATTTTTAAATGATCTTTTTGTGTTTCTTACATATCTATCGCCACGATTGTTTAATTTATTGTGTCCATGTCTTTTTAATCTATGTCCAGCAACAGTATAACAACCGCCTGTAAATTCAAAAAATTCTTTATCTTCAGTAACCAAGTATTCTCCTGCTATGGTTACCAAAACGCAATTTGGTGTGTCGCAGGACCAAAAAGAAGAATAGGTGTTATAAGCATTTAGAACATCAAAATCACTTAAAGCGGCATTATAAACTTCAAATGTTCCTATTCTCATAGGAGCAAAAACTGGGCCTCCGCCTAAATTTGTTGTTGTGCCATATCCTAAAGCATAATATAATCCTTTTCCTAAACTATTTGGGGCTTGTCGAGCAAAAGTCGCTGATCCAGCACTTTGTCCATTAACATAAGACCTTAAGGTATTTCCATCATAAGTAAATCCAACATAGTGCCATTGATTGAACGGTGTTGGTATTGAACTGGTTATTACTGACGAATTAGGCCAAACGCTAAAATTAATGGTTCCTGAAATAGATTCTATTTGAGAATTAAACCAGGTAACATCTGGTGTATTATCTCCTTGTTCAGAGACAATAACTCCATCTCCTAAAAGATAAACCCATGTAAAAACTGAGATTAACGTTGATGAGCTTGAAGGATATAAATTAGGAGTTAAATCTGTATCAGTAATAACATAATTATCAACTCCATTTAATACCAAATAATCATTGCCACAAGGACCAACTCCAAAACCAGGAGAATTTACTAATGTTGCGTTACTATTTCCTATTAAGTCAAAAACTGTTGATCCTCCTGAATAATGATCGAAATAGAATGATGATCCACCTCCTGAGTAAGAATCAGCATTTGAAAAGTCATAAAAAAGTATACGATTATTCATTGGTTCAACGTTGGATTTAACACAAATATCAGTAACTCCTTGTTCGCCCGTCAAAAGCGCAAAGAACACATGTAATGGTTGCGTTACTGAATTTGATGAAGTGTAAATCAAATTATCATTCTGATAATATCTTACATTTGTTCCGTCGTAATCTACTTTCCATACATCGGTCGGCAGCGTGCTGATGGAACCCGGAACATTAACTTGACCGCCATATTCATATATCTCTAAAAATCCATTTTGTATATAAAGTCCATAAGTTGTATTTAAATAGGTGGTGGGATTTCCAGTTGGGTTGTAAGAAAATCCACCCATTAAATAGTTACCACTAGTTGAAGTTTGGAATGTTACCGAAACTGGATCGGTGTATGTTTCTGTGGAATATGCTGATCCATCCCACCCACCACCGGGCAGTTTTATTGCAGAATTTCCAGTTGTGTTAGCATTGACGCCCACAAAAGTAAGTGTATCGCAACAGGGGAAATCAGGTGCGTCTGCAGACCATGTAACACTGCCATTGTTTGTAGCTGATTTATTCAAACCACTAGAATCGGTAAGATATGTTCCATTAGAGTTTGTCAACAATAGCAACTTGGTTCCACTGATGGCAGCAAGTGGTGATGTAGGTATTGTTATAGTGCTCTGTGTTCCATCGTATACAGAACTTCCCTTAACCCATCTGAAATTGGTTATTTTACCATTCCACCAATTGCTGCTACCAAATCCTATTTTTAGGGGATCAGTGTTATTGGTTACATCATTAGAAGTAGAATAATTTATTATCCTAGTTCCATTCTGATATACCGAGGATGTTCCGATTTGTCTTACCACCGCAAAGTGGACCCATTGATTTAAATAGTTTGCTAAACTTACGCCACCATAAAATTGAGTCCCGTTATTTACCCAAAGCATGAAAGTTCCATTTTCAATACTTACGGCTATTGAGTGATTTGGATAATCTCCGACTTGAAAAAGTCTACTATACGATGGGGGCGAAGCTACTGTTTGGTATTGCCACCATTCGATACAGAAGTCTCCTGTTCCAAGTGCCCAATCATTATCACCGGCGAAAGAAATATACTTACCATTTTCACCGAATACTAAGCTTCCAGCATGACAGTTTGGAGTGGGTGTTAGTGTTGAGGTTGGGGTTGGGGTGGGGGTAGAAGCACCAGCTGCACCAAAGGCAAAATCACCATCATTAGAAACTGTAATTTTATTATTAGCAGCAGCTGCACCAAAACTAGCACTGCCTGGATTTCCGTTAGGACCCGAAGGATTATCCTTGTTGTATACGGCCCCACTGTTTGTTATGGTTTTAGTTATAGGATTGCTGCTAATGTCTTCTAAAAATCTACTGGCACTATTAAAGAAATCCATTAATAAAACAGATTGCCCTGCTATCGGCGTTGGTATCGATGTTGATGGGGTATAATCTGCTGTATATAAAGCTGTTCCCTTAACTAAATGAAAATTTGTAATATAGCCTCTAACATTTTTTTCCACAGCAGAAGTATTAGCGTTTCCTATTGTTAAAAGACCAGAGTTGTCGCTGATATTGTCTGAATTATTTGTTAGAGTTTGTCTTGTCACCCCTCCTGTAAAAACTTTTAAAGTAGTTCCAGATCTTGCAACTGCAATGTGGGTCCATGTATTAAGCGGCAATGTTATATTAATTCCGCTTTTTACACTCCCTGCTAGCTTTAATTGTAATACGGAAGATATGTATGTTAAAGATGTGCCTGTGCCTATGGCAAAAAAGTTGGTTTGGTCACTTCCTGAAATTTTTGTCCAAAACTCTACTGTAAAATCGGCCATATTTTCCTTCTGGTAAGAAATGCAACAAATTATATATTATTTTCGTTTTGTATCTCCATACCGTTTATAAACATTTTGTCGATTCTTCCTGCTTGAATAGCTTCGGATGGTGTTCCATATATCCATTTAGCGTTGTTTTGCCACCAATGTTTCCAAGAAAATTTCAAACTTTTGAAAAGTTCTATATAATCTATAGATTCATCAAAAATCTCGCCTTCTATGACTATTTTTATTTCTTTTTTAAATTTCATATGATTCTGGCAAGGAAACCCACCTGCTAGTTGATATTTTCAATATAACATAATATGAAATTTGGTCAATATCTAACTGTTTTTTGAGATAATTGCTAAAATATAGATACTATATAGAGGGTATTTTAACAGTAGGACAAAAATGAGTGCTTTGTATGGTTGGGGAGTAAATAATAATAGACAACTAGGTGACGGAACTAATACAAACAAATCCTCGCCTGTTAAAATAGGAAATTCTGCATGGAAAGCTTTATCGTTAGGAGATTCCAATAGTTTAGCTATAAAAGATGATGATACATTATGGACGTCTGGAAATGGATATAATTGGGGAAAGCTTGGTTTAGGAACTTTAACAAGTACTTCATCTTTTGTAAAAATAGGAACTTTTACTTGGAGCAAAATATCTTGTGCCACTAATAATAATTTAGCAATAAGAAGTGATGGAACATTATGGGCTTGGGGCGATAATACATATGGAAAATTAGGAGATGGAACTACAACAAATAAATCTTCTCCAGTTCAAATAGGAAATTCAACTTGGAAAGAAATATCTGCTGGTGACTCTCATTGTTTAGCTGTAAAAAACGATGGAACACTATGGGCTTGGGGTGGCAATGGCTATGGAGCATTAGGGATTGCCGATGCTATAGCAAGTTTGTCTTCTCCTATAAAAATAGGTTCTTTAACCTGGAGCTCAGTTTCTGCTGGTTATTATTATAGTTTAGCGATAAAAAGCGACGGAACATTGTGGGCTTGGGGAAGCAATTATTATGGATGTCTTGGTGATAGCACAATAGTAACAAACTTTAAATCATCACCAATACAAATTGGTAATTCGCAATGGAAGTTAATATGTGCTAGTCTTTATACTAGTTCTGGTATAAAAAACGATGGAACACTATGGGCTTGGGGACTTAATCGATATGGACAGTTAGGGGATGGAACTATTGTTGATAAATCTTCGCCTGTTCGAATCGGAAGTTCAACCTGGCAATTTATTTCAGCTAAAGATTCTTCTTTTGCAATAAAAGATGATAATACATTATGGTCATGGGGATTGGCTTATAATGGCGTTTTAGGCGATGGATCCACAATTAACAGAAAATCTCCTGTTAAAGTAGGATCTTTAAATTCATGGGTGTCTTTATCTAATTATTCAGAAAGTGTTTTAGCATTATTAATAGAGCCGCCAACCCCAACCCCAACAATAACACCAACACCAACTCCTACTCCTACACCTACACCTACGCCTACTCCCATTTATGGTATTTTATATGCTTGGGGCCAAAATGATTTTGGCACACTTGGCGACAATACAAATATTAGTACTTCATCACCAATGCTAATAGGAAATAATACTTGGGAACAAATATCGGCAGGATTTTATCATAATTTGATTTTAAAAAATGATAGCACACTATGGACATATGGTTTAAACGTTTATGGTCAACTAGGAGATGGAACAACTGTTGATAAATCTTCCCCTATTCAAATTGGAACATCTACTTGGAAGAGCATTTCTGCTGGGGGCGGTTCTACCCCTTATAAGTGTCATAGCTTAGCAATAAAAGATGATGGAACTCTATGGGCATGGGGAAATAATAGTTTTGGTCAGTTAGGTAACGGAACTATTTCAGATAAGTCTTCGCCTATACAAATAGGCTCTTATACTTGGAAAAAAATATTTGCAGGCGTTACTCATAGTTTAGGAATAAGAAGCGATGAGACACTATGGGCTTGGGGACAACAATTCATGTTGAACTCAAGATCCCCAATACAAATAGGAACATCAACTTGGAAAGATATATCTGCATCTTTTTTATCTAGCTATGCAATTAATAGTGATAATACTTTATGGTCCTGGGGGTACAATAGTTACGGACAATTAGGAGATGGAACAACTACAGATAGATCTTCTCCGGTTAAGGTTGGAAACGATCTATGGAAAACAATAGCAGCAGGACATGTTGATCATGCTTTAGCAATAAGAAGCGATGGAACACTATGGAGTTGGGGGAGCAACAGTTACGGACAGCTTGGTGATGGAACCACTATAATTAGATCTTCTCCAGTTAAAATAGGAGTAAACATCTGGGGAGCAGTATCGGGTGGATCGGGTCATTCTATTGCAATAAAAAATGATGGAAAACTATGGGCTTGGGGGTATGGACCTTTGATTGGTGATGGAAGCACCCTAACAAAATCTTCTCCAGTTAAAATAGGAAGTTTAAACTGGGTTTCTGTGTCTGCTGGTTCTAACTATTCTTTGGGATTATCTTTTATACCAACACCAACGCCAACTCCAATACCGGGGTATTTATATGATAGCACCCCTGGTATTTTTACTCAAGTTGGAGGCAATAATAATTGGATAAAAGCAAGTAGAGCAGGAGCTTCTAGTTCTCCTGATTCAGATTATTCTGATCATACTTTAGCAATAAATTATAATGGTGAGCTTTATTCATGGGGAATGAATAACCACGGTCAGTTAGGATTAGGAGATTTTTTTGATAGAGAATCTCCAACAAAAGTTAACAATGATGTTTGGATAGATATTGGTTGTGGACAAGCTCATTGTTTAGCAATAAATTCTTCCGGCGAACTTTATACTTGGGGGCTTAATAATTATGGTCAATTAGGATTAGGTAATCAACAAGATGTAAATGTTCCTACTAAAGTTGGTAATAGTACCAATTGGACAAAGGTTTTTTGTGGTTATTTTCATTCTTTTGCTATAAATTCTCTGGGGGAACTTTATGGTTGGGGAAATAATTATCAATGTCAACTTGGTTTCAGCACCGGCCAACAAGTATTGACTCCAACAAAAGTCAATAACGATACTTGGTCTACTATAGCAGCTGGCTATTTTTTTTCTTTGGGTATAAATTCTGTCGGTGAGCTATATTCGTGGGGAAATAGCAGTAATGGTGTTTTGGGACAAGGAATACCACCTTACGGCGGCTTCGTATATACAACTCCTACTAAAGTTGGTAGCGATAACGATTGGACTAGTGTTGTGTGTGGTCTGACTCATACTTTAGCCATAAATTCTTCTGGTGAACTCTATGCTTGGGGAGATAATACTTATGGATCGCTTGGATTGGGCGATAATATTGGAGATAATGGAGCAAAGTATGTTCC
>Ga0007796_10000110_pt1 | contig 20859 bp, 22 predicted proteins | sample CryBogmetaGMA0M_FD_60373 | JGI IMG/M metagenome (GOLD analysis project Ga0007796, IMG submission 60373) | Freshwater microbial communities from Crystal Bog, Wisconsin, USA - MA0M | ecosystem: Environmental > Aquatic > Freshwater > Lake | place: Crystal Bog, Wisconsin, USA | collected 2009-07-06 | reverse complement strand
CAAGAGCCAGAATTGGCAAAGCTTCGTGAATTCATCGAAGCAAATTACAAAATCGAAGGTGACCTTCGTCGTGAAGTAGCAGGAGATATTCGCCGCAAGGTTGAAATCCAGAGCTACCAAGGTATTCGCCACCGCAAGGGACTTCCTGTACGTGGTCAACGCACACACACAAATGCGCGTACTCGTAAGGGCCCTCGTAAGGCAATCGCTGGAAAGAAGAAGGAGACCAAGTAATGGCTGCTGCTAAAACTAAGACTGCTGCTGCAACTAAGGGCAAAGTCAAGATGCGCAAGAAAGAGAAGAAGAACGTTGCAGTTGGTCAGGCTTACATCAAGTCAACCTTCAACAACACAATCATCTCAATCACTGATCCTTCCGGCGCCGTTATTTCCTGGTCATCAGCTGGCCAAGTTGGATTTAAGGGTTCTCGTAAATCAACACCATTCGCCGCACAAATGGCTGCCGAAGCTGCTGCTCGTCGCGCGCAAGAACATGGTCTAAAGAAAGTAGATGTTTTCGTTAAGGGTCCAGGATCCGGTCGCGAAACTGCAATTCGTTCATTACAGGCTGCCGGCCTAGAAGTTGGAGCCATCTCTGATGTAACTCCAGCCCCACACAATGGCTGCCGTCCAACCAAACCACGTCGAGTTTAAGGAAAGGAAGAGAATAAATGGCTCGTTATACCGGAGCAGATTGCAAGCGTTGCCGTCGCGAGAAAGTAAAGCTCTTTCTTAAGGGCTCGAAGTGCGATGGACCAAAGTGTCCGATCGAATCTCGTCCATATCCACCAGGACAGCATGGCCGCGGCCGTGCCAAAGAGTCTGAATACCTAGGTCAGTTGCGCGAGAAGCAAAAGTGCGCACGTATCTATGGTGTTCTAGAGAAGCAGTTCCGTGGATATTACGAAGAGGCTAACCGTCTTCAAGGTAAGACTGGTGACAACCTACTTATCATTCTAGAAACTCGTCTAGATAACGTGGTCTTCCGCGCTGGCTTTGCAAAGAGCCGCGATATGGCCCGTCAACTAGTTCGCCACGGTCACTTCCTTGTTAACGGCAAGAAGGTAAACATTCCTTCATTCCGCGTAACTCCAATGGATGTTATCGATCTAGTACCAAGTTCACACGATCTCACACCATTCATCGTCGCAAGCGCTGAATTGGGCGAGAAGGCAGTTCCTGCCTGGATGGAAGTTGTTGGCTCAAAGTTACGTATTTTGGTCCACGCACTTCCAACTCGTACCGTGATTGATACTCAGGTTCAAGAACAACTTATCGTCGAGCTTTACAGCAAGTAATAAAACTTAAAAAACAACCCGGCGAGATCAAATAGTGGATCTCCCAGAGCTACGGAGGAAATAAGTGCTAATAGCACAACGCCCCATCCTCACTGAGGAAGTAGAAAACGAATACCGCTCACGGTTCATCATCGAACCGTTAGAACCAGGTTTCGGTTATACCCTCGGAAATTCATTACGTCGTACCTTGCTTTCTTCGATTCCTGGCGCTGCGGTGACCAGTATTCGTGTGAATGGTGCACTTCATGAATTCGCAACAATTGATGGCGTTAAGGAAGATCTCACCGAGATTGTTCTTAACATCAAGAATCTCGTTCTCTCTTCAGATAACGATGAGCCATCACTTCTTTATATTCGCAAGTCTGGTGAAGGTGTCGTAACCGGCGCTGATATCACCGCACCTGCCGGCGTTGCCGTTCACAACCAAGATCTACACATCGCAACCCTTAACGCAAAGGCCAATCTAGAGATTGAACTTACCGTCGAGCGCGGTCGCGGTTACGTAACTGCGGTTCAAAACAAGGCTGCCGGTGGCGAAATTGGTCGCATCCCTGTCGATTCAATCTACTCACCAGTGCTTCGCGTTACCTACAAGGTAGAAGCAACTCGTGTTGAGCAGCGCACCGACTTCGATCGACTAATTGTCGATGTTGAGACCAAGCGTTCAATGAAGCCGGGCGATGCAATGGCATCAGCCGGAAAAACTTTGGTTGAGCTATTCGGTCTTGCTCGCGAACTAAATGTTGATGCAGAAGGTGTCGAAATGGGACCTTCCATCCAAGATGCTGCACTAGCTGCTGATCTTGCGCTTCCAATCGAAGATCTTGATCTAACAGTTCGTTCATACAACTGCCTAAAGCGCGAAGGAATTCACACTGTAGGCGAACTAGTTGGACGTTCTGAAGCAGATCTAATGGATATTCGTAATTTTGGTTCAAAGTCAATCGATGAAGTTAAAGCGAAACTTCATGGAATGGGTCTCCAACTTAAGGACAGCCCAATCGGATTTGACCCAACAAAGCACGCTAACTACGGAACTAACGTCGACGATGATCTCGTCGATGCCGAATAATCAAGAGTAAGTCAGGAGAAAATCATGCCACGTCCAAGTAGAGGTCCTCGTCTAGGTAGCTGTCCTTCTCACGAAAGGCTGTTGCTAGGTACTCTGGCTGAACAACTTTTCGAACACGGAAAGATTACGACAACAGAGACCAAGGCCAAGCGCCTTCGTCCGCTTGCAGAAAAGTTAATCACTGCTGCAAAGGTTGGCGATCTTCCAGCTCGTCGTCGCGTTATGGAGACCATCCAAAACAAGAGCGTTGTGCACTCACTTTTCACAGAGATTGCACCAAGCTTTGCGACCCGCGATGGGGGATACACGCGTATCACCAAAGTTGGTCCACGTAATGGTGACAATGCTCCAATGGCGGTAATTGAACTCGTTAAGTAATTAGCTGTACTGATTTAAAATGTCAGAGCCCACTCTCTTAGTTGCGAGTGGGTTTTGTCGTTTAAGAATTGATTTAGCTTACGACGGTACCAACTATGCCGGCTGGGCGCCCCAGCCCGATCACGACACTATCGAAGGCGAGTTAACAAAAGCGCTTTCTAAGCTTGCAGGAATTACCGTTGAAATAGTTGTTGCGGGTCGCACCGATGCTGGCGTGCATGCCAACGCCCAAGTAATACATGTCGATGTTCCCGTCATGGCGGAAGATATTCCTAATTGGGCTTTTCGACTTAATCGAATCCTAAATCCAGATATTCGTATTTTGAAAGTTGCAATAGCAGCCGATGATTTTCATGCTCGTTTTTCAGCTACCGAGCGGCAATATCGTTATCGGATTACCGATGATAATCAGGTAGTTCTTCCACTCCATCGATTTAATACAGTCTCCTGGTATCGCAAATTGGATGAAAAATTAATGAATGAGGCGAGCGCGCTAATGCTGGGAGAACATGATTTCGCCGCATTTTGTAAGTTTCGCGAGGACCAAAAGACTGTTCGTACTTTGAAGCGCTTTGAATGGCACCGAGATTCAACTGGATTACTGATCGCAGATGTGGCAGCAAATGCCTTCTGTTATTCGATGGTACGAAATTTGGTGGGCGCCGCTGTCGCTGTTGGCGAAGGGCGATCGAGAAAAGAGTGGATGGTCGGCATCTTGGAGAACAAAGAGCGGGTCTCAGATTCCTACGTCTTTCCAGGCAATGGATTGACCCTGGAAAAGGTCATATATCCCGCCTAAAAGTGAGCCAATTTGGCCAATTTGGCCATTTTGACCCTGCCAGAGATGGCGGGTAATCTAGCCCTCTACTCAAATGGCGGACTAGCCATCGAGTTAAACCGAATCAAATAGCTAGAAAGAGAGATACCTCGTGCGTACTTTTACACCAAAAGCTGGTGACGTCACTCGTAAGTGGCATGTCATCGATGCGGAAGGCGTTGTGCTTGGTCGTCTCGCTAGCCATGCTGCCGTTCTACTTCGCGGCAAGCACAAGACAACATTCGCGCCACATATCGATATGGGCGACTTTGTAATTGTTATTAACGCAGAGAAGATCGTTCTTACCGGACAAAAGTCTGGCCAGAAATATGCACATCACCACTCTGGTTATCCAGGCGGTATGACATCAATCGTTTATGCAGATCTGATTAACCAAGATCCAACTCGCATTATCGAAAAGGCAATTCTTGGCATGATTCCTAAGAATAAGTTGGGCCGCGTTGTTGGTTCAAAGCTAAAGGTTTATGCAGGAGCAGAACATCCACACGCTGCACAGAACCCAACTCCATTCGTGTTCAACCAAGTTTCCCAGATAATTAAGAAGTAACAGGAGCCCAAATGTCTGATTTCGATACCGTTATTGATTCTGCAATTGATGACTTGGATGAAGTTCCAACTTCGTACTCATCAAGCACTCCAGGCGCCGCAACTAACCGCAAGGGCATCACTGCTCCTGGTGGTGGAACTGGTCGCCGCAAGGAAGCAGTTGCACGAGTTCGCCTAGTACCTGGTTCAGGTAAGTGGGTTGTTAACGGCAAGGCGCTTGAAGTTTATTTCCCAAACAAAGTTCACCAACAACTAGTCTCTGAACCATTCCGCACAGTTGGTGCTGAAGGTTCATTCGATGTTTTCGCTCGTATCAATGGCGGCGGAACATCTGGACAAGCTGGTGCACTACGTCTTGGTGTAGCACGCGCGCTAAATGAAATTGATCGTGATGCTAATCGCCCAGCACTTAAGAAGGCTGGCTTCCTTGCTCGTGACGCACGCGTTATCGAACGTAAGAAGTACGGTCTGAAGAAGGCTCGTAAGCGCTCGCAATACAGCAAGCGTTAATTCTTCTTATCGATTCGCTAATTTAAACATGGCCCTCTTTGGCACCGATGGTGTTAGAGGTTTAGCCAATGACACACTCACAGCAGAACTTGCACTTGATTTAGCCGTTGCGGCTGCGCATATACTCGCTGAAGTTGGCGCATTCAATCATGAAAATAATGAGCGCCCGCGAGCAATTGTTGGACAAGATTCCAGAGCGTCCGGTGAATTCCTAGAAGCCGCAGTTATCTCTGGGCTTGCAAGTGCTGGCGTAGATGTATACCGAGTTGGTGTGTTACCTACTCCTGCAATCGCTCATCTGGTAGCTGCCACTGGCGCAGACCTGGGCGTAATGATTAGCGCATCACATAATCCAATGCCAGATAATGGAATTAAGTTCTTTGCAAAAGGTGGCGGCAAGTTAGATGACAAGCTAGAGGCTGCCATTGAAGCCCGATTAAATGAGCCGTGGCAACGCCCAACCGGGCTTGGTGTTGGCCGAGTTCACTTTGATGAAACAGCAAAAGAGCGTTACCTAGCGCACCTACTTTCAACGCTAAAAATTGAACTGAAGGGGCTAAAGATTGTTGTTGATTGCGCTAATGGCGCTGCTTCGACTGTTGCGTCAGAGGTTTATAAACGAGCCGGCGCCGAAGTTATTGCAATTTCTGCGAGCCCAACAGGTTGGAATATCAACGAAAATTGTGGCTCTACACATATGGAAAATTTGATTGCAGCAGTCAAATCAAATGGCGCAGACCTAGGAATAGCTCATGATGGCGATGCTGATCGCTGCTTAGCAGTGGATGCAAATGGCGAAGTGATTGATGGCGATTTTATTATGGCAATTTTGGCAGCTGATTGGAAAGTCCCAACGGTTGTCGGAACTGTTATGTCTAACCTGGGATTCATCAAGGCTATGGGCGAGCTTGGAATTAAAGTTGAGAAGACCGCGGTTGGCGATCGTTACGTTTTAGAGAATATGTTGGCCAATGATCACATCCTTGGTGGAGAACAATCTGGCCACATCATTATGCGCGACTTTGCAAATACGGGAGATGGCGTACTAACTGCGCTACAACTAATGGCAACTATGGCCAAGACGGGCAAATCACTGACCGAGCTTGCTGGAGTTATGCAACGCTTTCCGCAAGTTCTCATAAATGTTGATCAAGTTGATAAATCAAAATTGACTAGTGCGACAAAGTTAACGGCTGCGGTAAAAGAACATGAGGCATCTCTAGGTGATAGTGGTCGGATTTTAATAAGAGCTTCCGGTACCGAGTCACTTGTGCGCGTGATGGTGGAAGCACAAAGCCTGGATACTGCGGAGGCGATCGCGCAAGCACTAGCTTCAATAGTAAGATCAGAACTCAAGTAGCGCTTTCCAAAATTATCTAAGGAGCCTTGATCCATGTGTGGCATCGTTGGTTACACCGGAAAGGCACTTGCGCTAACGCCAGTATTAGAAGGCCTGCGTCGCCTGGAATATCGCGGATATGACTCTGCTGGAATCGCACTAACACTGGGCATCGGTGAAAAACTTTGGATTGAAAAACGTGCCGGCAAACTTGGAAACTTAGAGGAGATTCTTGGTAGCTCTATTCCAAAATCCCATAGCGGAATTGGCCACACCAGATGGGCAACACATGGTGGTCCAACCGATAGCAACGCCCATCCACATTTAGACAACGAAGGAAAACTTGCCGTTATTCATAATGGAATTATCGAAAACTATGTTGAACTTCGGGCTGATCTAGAAAAGCGCGGACATACCTTTAAATCAGAGACTGATACGGAATCGGTGGCACACCTATTGAGTGATGCCCGGAAAGCACACAATGGTGATCTGGCGGCTGCGATGCGCGAAGTTTGCGCAGAATTACGTGGCTCATTTACTTTGTTAGCAATACATTCTGATGAACCAGGACGGATTATTGGAGCACGACGCAATTCACCATTAGTTGTTGGTGTTGGCGATGGCGAAAACTTCTTAGCATCGGATGTTTCAGCATTTATATCGCACACAAAACGAGCGCTTGAACTAGGTCAAGATGAGATTGCTGATATTACTGCGACCGAAATTATCATTACGAATTTGGCTGGCAAAGTACTGCCACATAATGAATATGAAATCTCCTGGGATGCCAGCGCCGCAGAGCGTGGTGGCTTTGAACATTTCATGCTTAAAGAGATCTTTGAACAACCCAAGGCAATCGCGGATACTTTGCTTGGGCGGGTAAGCGCGCTTGATGAGAGTGTCACTAAAGGAATTGATTTAGTTGGCATCGATAAAGTTGTAATCATCGCTTGTGGAACCGCATTCCATGCTGGGCTTGTTGGAAAGTATGCCATCGAGAAGTGGGCAAATATTTCAGTTGATGTGGAGATGGCATCTGAATATCGCTACCGGGAACCTAGCGTTGATAGCAAAACTTTATTGATACCGATCTCGCAATCTGGTGAAACTATGGACACACTTATGGCGATGCGTTATGCCAAGGAGCGGGGCGCCCGAGTATTTGCTGTCTGCAATACAAATGGTTCGACTATTCCACGAGAATCTGATGCTGTTCTCTACACACATGCTGGGCCAGAGATAGCGGTTGCCTCAACCAAAGCTTTCGAAACCCAATTAATCGCCATGTATTTGATCGGCCTTCACTTAGGACGAGTGCGTGGAACTATCGATGCTGCGCTTGCTAATGAGATTGAGAGCGAGCTTGCACAGCTTCCCGCAAAGGTTGAACAAGTACTGGAAACCGTAGAACCGCTACGTGCCTTAACGCGTGAATTTAAGGACGCAACTTCAATGTTATTTCTTGGCCGCCATGTTGGCTTTCCTACGGCGCTGGAAGGTGCCTTAAAGTTAAAGGAATTGGCCTATATGCATGCGGAAGGTTTTGCTGGCGGCGAGTTAAAGCATGGCCCAATTGCACTTATTGAAAAGGGAACTCCAGTCGTTGCAATTATGCCTGCCGAGAATTCTTTACTAGCTGAAAAGATGGCTTCAAATATTCAAGAAGTAAAGGCTCGCGGCGCAGTGGTAATTGCTATCGCAGATTCAACTTTTGCGGCTGCTGATCATTTAATTCGTATCCCAAAAACACACGAATTCCTACAGCCCGTACTTGCAGTTGTTCCACTACAAGTTATTGCTTATGAGATGGCAGTAGCACGTGGCAACGATGTAGACCAACCCCGAAATCTTGCAAAATCTGTGACAGTTGAGTGAGATGAAGACCGAACTAGAGAAATTGCGTCGCACCGAGATGTTTCATGCGCTTCGCGTCTCTGGGTTATTTTTCTTAGGATTTCTCATAGTTACCGAACAAGTTTTAACTCGTGGTTGGATCTATCGAATCGACCATAATATTGAAGGGCTAAAACATCCAACCTTGCGCGGTATGGCGAGCCACGCCCTTTTGGCAATGGATGATCTTGGACTTCGTTGGTTTACTGCGACCGTTCTCTTGGTTAGCGCGGCAGTTATTGGTTGGCGATTTAAGTCATTCCGCCCATTTAATCTTTCGGTGTTGGCGCTACTTGCACTAAATGGTGTGGTTGGAATTTCTAAGTTGGTAATTGGAAGAACGAAACCCAGACTTTATGTTGATGCACTTCATGCAAACGGAATGTCCTACCCAAGCGGCCATGCATCGAATGCGGTGATTTCCTGGGGACTACTTGCATATTTAATTTATCGTTATACAAATCGAGCACCATTTAATGGAATTCGACTCTATCCCTTGGTTGGCCTAATCACGCTAACGGTTTGTACAGTTTCACTAATTCGCAAAACACATTGGTTCTCTGATTTAGTTGGCGGCGTCTTTATTGGCGGTGCATTACTTGTCGCAATAATTGCATTCGACCGTTTTATCCCATCTGATAAGCAGCCCTCATGATGGCCGCAATTACTGGCATCGGAATTGATGTAGTTGATATCGAGAGATTTAAGCAATCACTTGAGCGCACGCCCGGGTTATTAAATAGAGTTTTTACGCAAAGGGAGAGCAAATTAAAGATTTCTTCGTTAGCTGCGAGATTTGCTGCAAAGGAGGCGCTCGCCAAGGCGCTTAACGCTAAATCTGAATTTAGTTGGCAAGAGGCAGAAATTCTAAGTGAAGCTAGTGGCAAGCCTTACTTTGAATTTACTGGGGCCATGAAAGCACGGCTTACTGGCCACACCGTTCACCTCACGCTCTCCCATGATGCTGGAATCGCATCGGCCATGGTGATTGTTGAACAGTTATGAGAGCTTTTGTTGAAGTAGATCTAACTGCTATCGAAGCGAACATCAAGACGATATCAAGCAAGGTAGATTCCGAAATTCTTGCCGTCGTTAAAGCCGATGCTTATGGTCATGGATTAGTGCCCGTAGCGAAGGCGGCGACTGCTGCCGGGGCAAGTTGGTTAGGTGTTGCACTCTTAGAAGAAGCGTTCACACTTCGCGACAATGGAGTTGTGGCGCCGATAATTTCTTGGTTAACGCCCCCCAGTTCAGATTTCAAGCGTGCGATTGAATTAGAAATTGATTTAGCCGTTCCCTCCATACTTCATTTAAAACTTATTGAAGCTGCGGGTAAAAAAGTCGGAAAGCGACCACGCGTTCACATCGAAGTGGATACCGGAATGACGCGAGGTGGGCTTTTAAACGAATGGGCTGAGTTTTTAACTTTAATAAATAGTTCCGAAGTTGATGTCATCGGTTTTTGGTCGCACTTTGCGCGGGCGGATGAACCGGAGGAGAGCGCCAATTCCGAACAGTTAAAAATTTTTGAGCAGCGCCTAGAAGAACTTCGTGGTGTGGGAGTTGCGCCAAAATATGTGCACTTTGCAAATTCTGCAGCTACTTTGGCGAATCCCAAATCACATAATCAAATTGTCCGCTTAGGTATAGCAATGTATGGCCTTTCACCAGATGTAAAAACTATGGGGAGCAGTGAATCCCTTGGATTAAAACCAGCGATGGTCCTAAACGCCGAGCTACATCTAGTTAAGGATGTGCCAGCAGGTTCGAATGTTGGCTATGGCGGTACGGCGGTAACAAGTAAAGACACCAAGCTAGGAATTGTTTCAATGGGTTATTCCGATGGTATTCCGCGTAATACCTCGAACTTGGCCGGGATTTATGTGGCCGGTAAGCGCGCTCCAATCATTGGGCGGGTTTCGATGGATCAGTTTGTTGTTGATTTGGGCGCAGATTCAACCGCTCAATCTGGGGATATCGTTATAGTTTTTGGCGGTGCTGGTTACACGATTGATGAGTGGGCGTTAGCTGCCGGCACAATAAATTATGAAATTGTCACACGAATCGCCAGCCGCGTGCCTAGAATCTACGAGTGAGCGCAACGCAGCATTCCATCCTCTCGGTATCGGGATTAAGTGTCGCTTTTGGCGGAATTCAAGCACTCTCTGATGTGACGATCGAAGTTGCCCCAAATTCAATTGTTGGATTAATTGGGCCCAACGGCGCCGGAAAGACCACGCTCTTTAATTCAATCTCTGGATTAGTAACACCAACATCTGGAACTTTTACATCGCAAGGCAGCAATCACAAATTTCCCAAACCCCATGAACTTCATAAATTTGGAATTGCGCGCACGCTTCAAGGCGTTGGTCTCTTTGGCGATCTAACTGTCCTTGAAAATGTAATGATCGGTGGTGATGGGCAACACAAGGCGGGATTCTTGCGCGACTTATTAGGGCTTTCTGGAAAATCTGAAGCAGAGTTAAGGCAGCGTGCCGAAAGTGCGCTTGCTTGGACGGGTGCTTTAGCGCTGGCAAACCTAAACCCAGCACAACTTACTTATCCGGATTCAAAACGCGTCGCGCTCGCACGTGCTCTGATTTCAGATCCCAAAGTTTTGTTGCTTGATGAACCAGCAGCCGGTCTCGGACAAGACGACATCGATGCGCTCGCTCAGCTTCTATTTCAATTAAAGCGCAAATGCGCCATCTTAATCGTTGAACATCACGTGGATTTTGTTAGCAAGATTTCTGATTATGTTTATGTTCTAAACTTTGGAAAGAAGATCGCCGAAGGTAGCTTTGATGAAGTTAAACGAAACCCTGAAGTTATTGAGGCATATTTAGGTCACAGTAAATCCGCCCAGCAAAGATCACACTTGGGCGCCTGATGTTAGAAATCAAAGATCTAGTTACTGATTTCGCTTCAGTGCGCGCGCTCTCGGGCGTTAGTTTCACCGCGGCCACTGGAAAAATTACGACGGTAATTGGCGCTAATGGCGCAGGCAAGAGCACATTGCTTCGCACTATTTCTGGGCTAGAACGTTGCGCGCAGGGTGCGATTATTTGGGAAGGTTTGGATGTAACAAAATTAAGCGTTGAAGAAATCGTTCGAACTGGCATCGCCCAAGTCCCGGAGGGGCACGCGGTTATCTCCCAGTTATCAGTAGCAGAAAATATCGAATTAGGAGCGCTATTTCGCAAGCGCAAAGCTAGCGCTGATGTTGCAAAATCAATCCAAGAAGTTTATGAACTCTTTCCAATTCTTCTCGAGCGCAACTCCCAAATGGCCGGTGCGCTATCTGGTGGGGAGAGACAGATGCTTGCGATTAGTCGAGCCTTGGTCTCGCGCCCAAAACTTCTTTTATTGGATGAACCTTCGTTGGGCTTAGCGCCTCTTATCGCGGAACAAATCATCAATGCAATAAATGAATTATGTAGGTCAACTGGTTTAACTGTTCTTTTGGTAGAACAGAATGCAAATACCGCACTTAGCGTTGCTGATCACGGTGTGCTCTTAGCGCTAGGCAAAGTGGTTGCGCAAATGCCAGCCTCAGAGATGATCGCTGATGATTCCCTTCGAGCCGCTTACTTGGGGTACTGATGACGCAATTTATTACCGCCTTTTTCTCCGGTTCGGCACATGGTGCAATTTACGCGCTTGTATCAATGGGACTAGTTTTAGTTTGGCGTGGTGCGGGTGTGGTTAATTTTGCCCAAATGGGTCAAGCAATGTTTACAACTTATATTGCTTCGCAATTAATCATGCATAAATCTTCCTATTGGATTGCATTTGTAATAGCGCTTCTCGCCGGTGCTATTTTGGGTGCAATTGTTGACTTTGGATTAATGCGGCCACTATCAGCGCGAAAAAACTCAGCGCTACTAAATAGCGAATCTATGCGAACAACCATTCCAGTAATTGCCTCTTTAGGAGTCCTTGGAATTCTAAAAGCGCTGGCGGGAATAATTTGGGCCGGTGAAGAGCGCGGCTTTCCATCACCGGTAAGTACGAATGGAATCAAGATTGGAACAACGACCTTGGCATTCACCGCATTTGATTTATTTGTAATAGGAGTAGTTTTAATAACTTTACTGTTAACAACAGTCTTCTTTACAAGGACCGGTATGGGTTTGGCGATGCGCGCAAGTGCGCTAAATCCAGAAGTGACCCGGCTCAGCGGCATTCGGATTAAGTCGGTTCGAACCCTAAGTTGGGCGATCTCCGGGGTGGCCTCATCACTAGCCGGTCTGCTCATCACACCGAGCACAAATCTTTCACCAAATACCTTGGACCTCCTATTAATCGTCGGGTTCACCGCCGCTGTTATTGGTGGACTAACGAGTTTGGTTGGCGCAGTCGTTGGTGGCTTTGCGATCGGTTATGTCATTTCCTTTGTAAATGTGTATAGCTCGCCCGAGAATGTTTTTCTCGCGATCTTAATTTTCTTGATGTTGATGCTATTTCTGCGCCCACAAGGAATCTTTGGGACAAAAGAGGTGCGCCGTGTTTAGTGCGAGGCGAATCTGGCTCAAGAGCACGCTAATTGCGGCGCTTTTCGCACTTGGGTTACTTATTTTAGGTAAGACGTTAGGCGCATACAATCAAACTCAATTAGCAAGTGTCGCCACTCTCTTCATCGGCGTTTTATCCGTGACGCTCTTGACTGGTGCTTCTGGTCAAATTTCACTTGGTCAAGGTGCAATTATGGCTGTTGGTGGATACGCAGCAGCACTTCTTGTTTTAAACTTAGGTTTCTCAATTTGGTTGGCATTTATTTTGGCAGTTGTTATCGCTGCCATTGCCGGACTATTTCTCGGTTTAGCAGCAGCCCGATTAACTGGACCTTATCTAGCTGGGACAACTTTGGTGATTGCCCTTGCGATTCCGACTTTAGCAAATCGTTTTGAATCAACACTCGGGGGCGATGTTGGACTAAGCGTTGATGTTGGTAATCCGCCGATGTGGCTGACGAAATTTTTAGGTGATATTGGTATCGAGCAATGGCAATTATTTGTTGCAATTCCGTTTAGCGCGCTGACCCTCTTTGGAGTTTTGAATCTATCGAGATCCCGTAGCGGGCGAGTCTGGCGCGCAATTCGCGATAATGAAGTTGCGGCATCACTTCACGGTTTGAATGTCGCGCGAAATAAAGTGATTGCTTTTGTCTGCGCATCGGGCCTTGCTGGTCTTGCTGGCGCACTTTATGGATTTCGTGGAATTGTTGGGCCAAGTGTTTATCCAATCGATTTATCACTCGCCCTACTCACGGGCGCGGTTATCGGGGGACTGCGTTCGATTTCTGGCGCACTCATCGGAACTATCTTTATTGTTTTCTTGCCAGACTTAATTGGAAAAATCACTAGTACTTTTAAAGTTTCCGAACAGGTCTCCAACTATTTACCCGCCCTAGTAAGTGGTGTATTGCTCCTGCTTACTATTGTCATCAATCCAGCCGGCCTAGCGACGGCTAGCACTCAATTACTTAAGAGGCGGCACCGCACAAAATAGCCTTATTGGGCTCGAATTATCACAAATTGTTATCGTTTCTTAATTGCGAACTCTTCTCCTAGCCCTGCCCCCTCTGTTACCTTCGCACCTGAGTTCAATCGTCTGTGGTTGGACTTGCCATCAGCGCCCCTCAGCTCTGATCGGTTTAGTGCATTAGAAAGAGTGAATGTAGTGAATCTTCGCAACCCTCTATCTCGCATCGCAGTCGCTGCTGCGCTTGTGGGATCTTTAGTAGTTAGCACCCTTCCGGCATCAGCTGCCGGTGATCCTGGTGTTTCTGATTCTGAGATCGTTCTTGGCATGCAATTGCCACAGACTGGCGCTGCAAGCCCTGGTTACAACAAAGTAGATGATGCAATGCGCGCCTACTTTGATTATGTGAACTCAAAGGGCGGCGTTTATGGCCGCAGCATTCGTCTTGAAGTTAAAGATGATCAATACAAAGCGGGCCTCACAATCACATCAGCCTCTTCTCTTATAAACCAGAGCAAGGTATTCGCATTTGTTGGTTCAGTAGGAACTCAAACTCACATATCTATTATTAAAGATATCAATCGTCGTGGAATTCCAGACTTATTCGTGAACAGCGGATACAGCGGTTTCTATACCGATGCCAAGAAGTATCCAACTTCATTTGCCGGACTCGGTACCTATGTTGTTGAGTCAAAGATTCTTGGAAAGTATCTAAAAGAGACTTATCCAGATAAGAAGATTGGAATCATCTACCAATCTGATGACTTCGGTCGCAATGCCATGCAAGGCTTTGCAACTTCAGGTCTAACCTTTGAAACTGGCAAAACCTCAGCATCATTCATCGCCGGTACTCAGGGATCTCTCGGTCTAACTAACCAGATTGTCCAGATGAAGGCGAACGGCGTTGATGTTGTAATCATCGCAGCAGTTGCTTCCGCAACCGCAGTTGCAATGGCAACCGCAGCCGCCGCCGCTTACAAACCTTCTAAGTGGGTTGTCATCAGCGTTGGTTCAGATGCCACAACATTCCAGACAATTCTGGGCGCAAAGGGTGTTCCCGCAGCAAATAGCGCTGCGATGTTGGCCGGAACAATCTCAGCATCGCACGCACCAGCTCCTGGTGATGCAACCGATGAATACGTAGCAGCATTCAAGAAGATCAATACCGATTTCAACAAGGGTCCAGATCCTCGTTGGGATAACAACACCCTTCAAGGAATGAATATCGCTTATCAAACTGTCGAAGCACTTCTTGGTGCGGGCAAGAATCTAACTCGCAAGAGTTTGATCGCTTACCTTGAAAACAGTGGTTCAAAGATGAGCAGCGCGGCATTCTCACCATTAAATTACTCAAAGACTAATCATGAGGCCTACAACGGTTTCTGGATCGGTCAATATGACGCAACAACGCTTCTTGCGCCAATTACCGGAACTCGCGTGGTTTACACGACCGACTCTGGAACTGGACCAGTAACCGTTTCTAATTACAAGCGCCCTGCAATCGCTGCAGATGCACTTCCAAAGGTTGCGTGAGGAACTTATGAAAATAACTAATATGAAAAAGTTAATATCTTCAGTCGGAGTTGCTGCCTTGATTCTCAGTGGCTCTTCATTTGTCGCAACTTCTGCACATGCTGCAGATCCAGTCTGCGTAACGGCAAATGGTGCTGAAACCTGTAACGGAACCCTTGATAATGGAGCTGCTTACAAGACAGTTGTTCCAACAAACTTCAATGGAACCTTCTTCTTCTGGCAACATGGCTTTAGGTCTTCATACCCATATCCTGGTTACACACCACCAAAGGGTGTTGAAGAGTTAACTCCATATAGCAATAACACTGGCAAGGATGTCACAAAAGATATGTTGACTACGGGCTACGGCTTAGCAGCATATGACTGTTCTTCAACTGGACTCCATGGTTGGAATACTGCAGATTGTGTTGAAATGTTGAAGAACTTGATTACGGTAACTAAAGCCAAATACAAAGTTGCTCATACAGTTGTTTACGGATCTTCTATGGCTGGTTCAATTTTGACACCATTCATTGAAAAGTATCCAACTCTGGCTGATTCAGTTGGAATTATGGCTGGCGTAACTCCGCCATTAACCAATGAACTTCGTGCCGGTTGCGATATGTTCTACATTTTCAGTGTCTTCTTTGATCCAACGATTAAAGGTTGCGCCGTAATGGGAACTAAAGGCATTCCCGGTCACTATGCAGTGCTCGGTGACTTTGCAAAAGTTGGCGCGTTGCTGACTGCATGGAGCAAAAACTTAGGCGCACCGGAGCTTGAATATCCTGCCGCGCTAAAGGGTTCCGGGATTCCACAACGTTCAGCACTTTTACTTGCTGGGCTAATTGCTGGTCTTCCAACCAAGAGTGCTCATATGGACGGAATTTCAACAAGCGCCCTAATTCCAGAACAAAGCATCAACGCAACAGTTGCGATCTTGGAGAATACTCAAGAACTTCTCGGAACTGCTTATTTTGCTGGACAGTCAATCTCCGAATTAGTCGGCCCTGGTATCTATGACAACACCAAGACTGATTATTCAGCGCTGCTTTCAGATGCAGATGCTGGTCGATTCAACCTTGGCCTCTCGGGTGATAACGCGATTGCTGCAATGCTTGGTGTGCTAGCTGCATCACCACGTGTTACAGGAGATCCAGGCGCTATTGCAAAAGCGGCTGCACTTGATAAGTCTTCATTTAATACAACTAAGCCAGTCGTTCTTCTTTCCAATGAAGCAGACCGACTTGTCTTGGCTGGAAATAGCCAACTCTTGGTAAATAAGATGCAAGCAAACTTTGATACGCGCTTGGCCGCTTGGCAAGCAAAGTACGATGTTGCTGATCTGTCTCATCAGTTAGCACTAAACAAGGTCAAGCCAGTTTGGAATGTCCTTGCTATGTATGCGCTAACACCTGAGACTTACACTAAGTTTGATGCGACGACCGGCGCACCACTCTTAACTAAGGACTCGTTATCTCCTTCAGGTGTTGGACATCAATCCTTCACGCAAAACCAGACTATGTCTTGGGTGAAGATCCTGGCGCAGTCTGCGAAGACCGGAAAACTTCCATCTCAAAAGTACATTGATGTGTACTTAAGTCGGGATAAAAATTTCAATACTGATCCTGATTTCCAACCAAATGAGTTGAAGTACCAAAGCTAATCATCAGTTAGCAGAGACGGGGCCCGGTGCAAACCGAGCCCCGCTTTCTTTTGTGCCAGCAAGTATCACAACGAGTACCCTGATCCCGTGAGCCAAGAGGTTGAGGTCGATTCAATTGAAGCGATGCAGAAATTTGGTGCTGCGCTTGGGGAACAACTTCGCGCTGGTGACTTAATACTTCTCTCCGGCCCGTTGGGTGCCGGAAAAACCGCGCTAACTCAAGGCATCGGGCGCGCACTTGGAATCTCGGGAATTACATCGCCAACCTTCGTGATTTCACGAATTCATCAAGGCAAGTTTCGCTTGGTCCACGTTGATGCTTATCGAATGCGCGAAAATCAAAGTGACAATACGGCGCTCTTTGATGACCTAGATTTAGAGAGTTATTTACCCACCAGCGTTACCGTCGTTGAATGGGGCGAAGGACTTGCCAACCGAATTGCTGATTCATTTCTGGAACTAAAACTCAGCTTTGGTCTAGGTGAGAGCGAGCGCGTAATAGAGATTGTTAAACATGGTGCTCGCTGGGATGAGTTAATTCTATGAGCAATACCCTAGTAATAGATACTTCAACTAATCGCACTTTAGTTGGTGTTGTTTCTGCCGGGACTTTGTTATTTGAGGCGCATCATGATGATGCTTTGGGACATGGCGAAGTTTTGCCCAAACTAGTTCAAGAAGCGCTACAAAAGATTCCTCAAATTGATTCCGTGGTGGTCGGCATGGGGCCAGGGCCATTTACTGGTCTGCGCGTTGGAATTTCATTTGCCCAAAGTTTTGCCTTTGCTCGCGGTATTCCATGGGTTGGAGTTTGTGGGCTAGATGCAATTGCATCCGATATTTCAAATCCAGAATTCTTTGTTGCAATCGACGCCCGTCGTAAGGAAGTTTTCTTTGCGCGCTACAAGGATGGCGTTCGTAGTAGCGAACCTGGAGTTTGCCAACCATCACAACTAACAAAGGTCGAAATTCCAATATTTGGTGAAGCCAGTGGTGAATTTCCAAGTTCACTCGGAATGGCAAAAATTGCTGAGACGAGACCGGGATATCTAACGCCAATTTATGTGCGACGCCCAGATGCCTATCCGCCACCAACTGGTGTGAAATTTCGCCCGATGTTGCAACCAGATTTAGTACCAGCATTTGCCCTTGAGAAGTCGGTCTATGAAATTGATGCTTGGACGATGGCGCAATTTAAGGAAGAGTTTGCGGCGAAGGATCGTACCTACCTAGTTGCCGAATTTAGCGGGTCGCTAATTGGTTATGCCGGAGCGGTAAACCTTTCTGGCACCTGCGATGTCCTCACTCTTACAGTTGCCCAAGAACATCGCCAAAAAGGGATTGGCCGCGAAATGTTGCGGCGTTTAATCGATTGGGCGCGAACCCAAAAATGTGAGGCAATCATGCTTGAGGTTCGAGTTGGAAACGAAGAGGCGATGCCGCTCTATGAATCATTTGGATTTATCGAAATATCTAGGCGTGCTAATTATTACGGCCCAGGAAAAACTGCAATCGTCATGCGCAAGGAGTTGCAATGATTAACTCCCAAGCTACAGCTCCAATTGTTTTAGGTATTGAAACATCCTGTGATGAAACAGCAGTAGGGATTGTTCGTGGCCGGAATTTGCTTGCAAATGTAATTTCCTCCAGTGTTGATGAACATGCCAGGTTTGGTGGCGTAGTCCCAGAGATCGCCAGTCGAGCACACCTAGAGGCAATGCCGAATGTGATTACCCAGGCACTTGCCGAGGCAAAACTAAAGATTTCAGATGTTGATGCTTTTGCGGTAACGGCTGGACCCGGTTTGATTGGAGCGCTACTCGTTGGAACAAGTAGTGCTTCAGGTTTAGCGCTAGCGTTGGGCAAACCACTTTACGGTGTGAACCATCTATCAGCACACATTGCGGTTGATACCTTGGAATCTGATCAAGAGATGCAGCCAACTATTGCGCTTTTAGTGAGCGGTGGCCATAGTTCAATTTTGCAAGTTAATGATCTAACGAATGATGTCATAACGCTCGGTAGCACAATTGATGATGCAGCAGGTGAAGCGTTTGATAAAATTGCTCGCATACTTGAACTTTCATTTCCAGGTGGCCCCGCAATCGATGTGGCGGCACGTTCTGGAAATCCAACTGCAATTGATTTCCCAAGAGGGCTTTCCTTAAATAAGGATCTAGTCGAACATAAATATGATTTTTCCTTCTCGGGTTTAAAGACTGCGGTATCAAGATATCTGCAAGCAACTCCAAAATTTGTCCGTGCTGATGTTGCAGCCTCATTCCAAGAAGCGGTGGTAGATGTTCTATTAACAAAGGCGATTGCGGCTGCAGTTGAAACTGGTATTGATCGACTTGTAATAGCTGGTGGAGTTGCGGCAAATTCGAGGTTGCGTGAACTAGCCCAGGGCCGGGCAGCCAAATCTGGGATCCAGCTTCGAATCCCGCCGATGGGACTCTGTACCGATAATGGTGCGATGGTTGCCGCTCTTGGCGCGCTGGCCGTACAGGCTGGAATTAGCCCTTCTGGGCTGGGTTTTAGCGCCAATTCCAGTAGCGGGATCGAACGCCCCATCTTTTGACCGCCCCCGCGGGGTCTATTACTGTTAGCACTCTAGGGGCCAGTCTGCTAATCGCAGCCCCCTATTAGGTAAGAAAAGAGTAAGTCCCAATACAAGAAGGAGCAATCATGGCCGTAGCCATTAAACCGCTAGAAGATCGCATTGTTGTTAAAGCAAATGATGCTGAGACCACAACTGCTTCAGGTTTGGTAATTCCAGATACTGCAAAAGAGAAGCCACAAGAAGGCACCGTAATTGCAGTTGGACCAGGTCGCTTTGACGATGGCGTTCGCACACCAATGGATGTAAAAGTTGGCGATGTCGTCTTGTACAGCAAGTACGGCGGAACTGAAGTTAAGTACAACAACGAGGAGTACCTAGTGCTCTCAGCTCGCGATGTACTAGCAATTATTGAGAAGAAGTAGTCCCCGTGGGTAAAACACTATCTTTTGATGAAGAGGCTCGTCGCGCGATGGAGCGTGGCGTAAATATCCTCGCCGATACCGTAAAAGTAACACTCGGACCTAAGGGTCGTAACGTAGTAATCGCTAAGTCTTATGGCGCACCACTCATCACTAACGACGGTGTAACGATTGCCAAAGAGATCGAACTTTCAGATCCAGCCGAAAACATGGGCGCTCAACTTGTCAAGCAAGTTGCGGAAAAAACAAATGATGTTGCCGGTGATGGAACAACAACAGCTACTGTTTTGGCACAAGCAATGGTTAAGGAAGGTCTTCGCAACCTTGCTGCTGGCGCACAACCAATGGATATCAAACTTGGTATCGAGGCAGCCGTTAAGGCCGTTACCGAAGAACTTCGCAAGAACTCAACTGCGGTAAGTGGTAAGTCTCAGATTGCAGATGTTGCAACGATCTCAGCTCAAGATAAGGCAATTGGCGATCTCATCGCAGAAGCGATGGATAAGGTCGGTAAAGATGGCGTTATCACCGTTGAAGAGTCGTCAACAACTGGACTCGAACTTGATTTCACCGAAGGAATGCAGTTCGACAAGGGTTATATCTCACCATATTTCGTAACTGATTCTGATCGTATGGAAACTGTTCTAGAAGACGCATACGTTCTTATTTCAGGTGGAAAGATTTCGGCGCTAAGTGAAATTCTTCCAGTTCTAGAAAAGGTATCCCAAGCTGGAAAGCCACTTCTGATCATCGCCGAAGATGTTGAGGGTGAAGCACTTTCAACCCTGGTCGTAAACCGGATGCGTGGAACTTTCACATCTGCTGCTGTTAAGGCGCCAGGTTTCGGAGATCGCCGCAAGGCCATGCTCCAAGACATCGCAATCCTTACAGGTGGCCAAGTTATTACCGCTGAAGTTGGACTAAAGCTTGAGCAAGTGACCGTGGACCTATTGGGCCGTGCTCGCCGAATTGTTATCACTAAGGACAACACCACAATTGTTGACGGTGCTGGCGATAAGAAGGAAGTAGCCGCGCGGGTTACTGAAATTCGTAATGAAATTGAGAATACAGATTCTGATTGGGATCGCGAAAAACTCCAAGAGCGCGTTGCAAAACTCGCTGGCGGTGTCTGCGTTATCAAAGTCGGAGCCCACACCGAAGTCGAGTTAAAAGAGAAGAAGCATCGTCTTGAAGATGCAATCTCTGCGACTCGCGCAGCGGTTGAAGAGGGAATTGTTGTTGGCGGTGGCGCAGCACTTGTACACGCAGCAGCATCTCTTGATGGCGATCTGGGATTCGAAGGCGATAAGGCAGTTGGTGTTCGTCTAGTTCGCAAGGCTTG
>Ga0007796_10000108_pt1 | contig 20918 bp, 21 predicted proteins | sample CryBogmetaGMA0M_FD_60373 | JGI IMG/M metagenome (GOLD analysis project Ga0007796, IMG submission 60373) | Freshwater microbial communities from Crystal Bog, Wisconsin, USA - MA0M | ecosystem: Environmental > Aquatic > Freshwater > Lake | place: Crystal Bog, Wisconsin, USA | collected 2009-07-06 | reverse complement strand
CGTCAGTTTATATCTGGACGTTTCTTCTAATTTTGTCCTTTTTCCTAAAAAGGTAAAATATTTATTTGCCAAAGCATATTGTTGAGGTTTTTTATGCCTCAATACTTTCAAACGAACATACATAATCATACCTACTTGCCATATACGCTTATGTGTATATTTTTTGTTTTTGTATAATTTTTCTAATTTATCAATAGTATTTCTAACATCTTCTAATGTTGTATATTTTATCCTTATTGTATCCGTTGGATCTTTGTCAATATACACATCAAACGATTTTTTAGGGTTTTTTGGATTAAATAAAAATTGTTTTTTTGTTTTATTTTTACGATTTTTATTTCTTTTCCTTGTATTGTATTTCATAAAATATAACTATATTTTAATTGACGTTTTGAATATGATTATAACATTCGTCATGACAATGACCGTCATCTAAAAAGAGTCGGTAAACAACTGGGCATGGCAAAGGATACACTGGCGTCCATCGAATCGGTCTCGATAATGTTTGCTCCCTTACAAATTGGAATACTAGTTTCTTAGACAACGGTATCTTCACCTTTTCACCAGTCGCATCAAAAAAAAACAAATCCTCGATCTCTATACCACCAAAATGTAGCACAATACGATTATACAGCTCTAACAAGCTCTCATCCTTGTAAACCGTTATAAATGTACTATAACCACAACACTTGGTTACTTCAAACGTATACATTAGGTTCTTTATGCTTTCTACATATTCGCCCAATTTGTCTTGATATGAATTCGCTGTTGCCATTTTACAAAATATATTATTCCGTCTTTAAGTTGTTTCCGAGATAATATATTTCGGGATATTTGAACCCCCTTCTTTAAGCCGATTTAATAAAAACTTTAAGCCGTCCTCAAATATGTATTATTCGCCGGCTTCATCTTACTCTGTAAAGACATCAAATGGAGTCCACAACGTCTGAAGAATTTGTCCAATTCTACTGGGTCAGCACCCGTTACCGAGTCATCGGGAATATAACTCGTGTTGCCCATTTTGTAGCACAACATAACCGGAATACCATTTACCATCTTCTTACTCTTTAAAAACGCATACAAATCAAATGACTCGTCAACATCGATTTCACAGCAAATCACATTATCGGGCGACGATGCGAAAAATGCGTCTACAACTGGCTTGACAACTTTACAAGGCCCACACCAAGTCGCACCCAATTTTACTATTACTAAACCGGGATTCTTCTCCAACAATCTAAAAAAATGGTCACGTGTCTGGAAATACGAAATTATTGTCTTCTGTGACATGTATATTGTGCTATATACGTATTTTTTATTTATTTTTGTTTTACGCAAAAAAATTGAATGTTTGTTAGTTCATATACATATTTCAACCTTTTGTGAAGCATGATGTTATTAATCACACTTATTTCTGTATATTTATACTTTGGCTTTAAAATTAAAGATAGTTCGAGTGTCGCATTGTATCTGGTCGATACCGAACATAATTATTTAAAGGATGAACATTTTGGCCAACAAATTATCGACCGCACCTTTGTTAGGTCCTATCCGATTGCTGTTTCCGAATTGCTTTCCAATCAGAAGAATCTTGGTTCTACTTCTAGTTTCGAATTGTTATTTGCTCGATTTTTTGAGAAACCGGAAGCCCGTCTCGCGCGTATTGTTGAACAATTTAATAATCGGTCTTTAACTATTTCGAAACATGTTGAAAACGAATGCGTCAATATTATTACGACGCTTTATAAAAATGGCATTTACAATAGTTGGCAAAGCATGGAACCAACTGGTCCAGATAAGAATGATAAGTCATCTATGTTCACCCAATTCATGGATTCGATTCTATTTCTGCCACCGTTTATTCCAATTTATCTAATGAAAAAAGTATCAGACTATTTGACCACTGGTCCAGTTACAATGGAACAAAATGAACAGAACAGCGAGAAATTATTCTTCTTCTCAAAAATGTATTGCTTAAACACGTTTCATCTACAAATCGCCGTCAACAGCAACATAACAATGATTGGTGACAAAATCGACTATCAATGGATGTCTCATTTGATAAACGTAATGCTCTACAATATCGACTTACAAATGACGAAAAACAAAGAAGCGGTGCCTATGCTCACCAGCTGTAAACAAAAGCTGCGCGTTTTAAAAACCATCGTTCATACATTGTCCGATTTGGTAGGTCACTCGTTTTACACGACCATTAATAAGCAGATTCTCATTGTTAACCGATATACTTTGGATAGTATTAATGAAGCGCTTGGAAAGGTTTTGATGAATTTACAGCGACTTAGCGAACAATTACTTGTCACCTTTCCGGAATATGAACAGCAACTTTTGGAAACTAGGGCATTCGCTCAAGAAGAACGGCGTCTCAAACAGATTGAGCATGAATTGTTCATGTTTCGGCAAAATACTCGGAATTTACAGCATAATTTTGATTTGAATAATTCTCAAAACTCACTTGAACGTAATATTCACGTGTTCAAGGTCATTACCATCGGCTACATCCATTTGCTCTCAGAAACGATTGATTTGGGTTCATTTACGTTACGCAACATTAGCAAAACGTGTATCGGGTTGTTAACGGCTATCCCTCTGGGTGTTGTCGAAGGAGTTGGCTACAATTTGAATGATGTGTTATGGTCATTGATGAACAATTTCTTTGTATTTGCTGTTTTAGCATTTATTGTGTACAAAATTTTTAAAAAAATATGTAAAAATTTTGGACTATAAGTAATAGTTTATTTATAAGCACGCTTCTTGTAACGTTTTAATGTTCTCTTTTTACTGTATCCCTTTTTTGTTTGGCGATATTTTTTACCACCGCGTTGCTTTTTGTAATGCTTCTTTGTCTTCTTTGATTTCTTGGACTTTTTATGGTGCTTGGACTTGCGTTTACCGCCGATATCTGGAGGATTAAGTTTCGTCTTTTTGTTTGCGGAACCGTTATTGTCATCTGATTGAAAATTGGAATCATTATCTGCGTCATAATCTTGTTGAGAATAGGGTGGAGAATAGAGTTGAGAATAGAGTTGAGAATCTTCTGGAGAAGCAATCGTGGATTCATCATCTGGATCATTAGCTGGTTGAGCAGTAAAAGCAGTTATTATTGAAGATCCTTGGGAAGAATTACTACCAACAGTAGACGCCGCGCTTCTGCTAGCTGCTTGGCTTGCTTGATATACAATAACTTTGTCCGCCAATGATGCTATGTTCATAATAATTCCTTGCAATGAGTCAGTGGACGATACGTCACTACGAGCACTTAACGATACGCCACTACGAGCACTTAACGCATCCGATTCTAGTCCAGCTACATCAAATAGACTCAAAAAATCTCCTACTATTTGAAATGTTGTATATAATCCACCAGCAAGGTCTTTAGCTGCTTGAGCGGCATTTTTCGGAAACTTACACATTGTTTGAGCCGCATCGTACGTATTATCCCTTATTTTTATAACTAACTCGTGTAAACAATTCGTACCAGTGGCTTGGTCTGCACTCATAGCCACAGCATCCATTACGCGTAACATCTCTTGACGTATTTGTGCTTCACTTTGTGCTACTTCGGTAGTTCTGCTATTTACACGTTTTTGGAATTCTCCTTCACTTATTGTTCCATTAAGAAAATCTCTAATGTCGTTGTCAAGACTCGACTCTAGACTAGCTTTTAATCTTCTCAATGTATCATTCTGTATTTGTTGTGCTTTACTTACTAGCTCATTTAATTTTTCTTCTACTCCTTGATGTTCCGCGATTATTTCTGCCTTTTTATGATTAAGTTCAGCAATTTTTGCGTCAGAATCAATTAAAGTACGATTTATTTGTATATTTAAATTATGTATATATTCATCTAATGGTCTTTCTGGTTCCATTCTTTATACATTATTACAATATAATATTTCTAAATTAATTATTTTTGTATTACCACTTCCTTGGCCACCTTTGAAATTATTTTATTGTAATTTTTCTGTGTTTCTTCCACCGTTGACCCATTCATCGCATTTGACACTATTTTTAAGTATTTGTCATTTGTCTTGGAACTAGAATCCGAATAATCCGGATGCTCTTTTTGCCATATCGGTATTTGCTTAATATTCTTTGACGCGATTGTCTTAATCGCTAATTTTAATTTGTCTTTATCTTCGTTGTCCTTTTCCCACACATCTTGATCCTTAATATATATCGTTTCCCTTTTCAAATCACTACAATGTATCGGCCTCTTATTAATGTCTAAATCATTGAGACCATTTATAATGATTCTTGATATTCCATTAATATATCCAACCCGTCCCGTTTCTTCTAAATCTTGGATTTGAACCTCCAAAGAATCCACAAAATCCATTATATTTATCGCGTCCTTACATTCCACATTCAAAAACACGTGTAAATTAAAATTATTTGTCGTATTATTATTATTTGTCGTCATATTGTTAGTTATCACCATATTTTTGTTTGACAGCTCCATCAATTTCGCATTTTGCTCCAAAAGCATCTGCTTAAATTCTTGGTTATCGTGAATAATTGTCTGAATCAGCTCTTGATGGTTCTTAAATCCAAGGGGCGCCATTTTACAGTTTTTCTGGTGTTTCCACAGTCCTTGGCGATATTTATATGCCTTACCACAATTACATATGTTTTCTGTCGGCGAGAAATCGCCAAACGTGAGCATATTTTGTCCTCCATTTGTCCTCTTCCCATGTTTAGCAGTCAAAAGGTGTTTGTGTAGATCGCTCGACTTACAGCATTTATAGTCACAAATTTCACAGTAAAAAATCTTGGCGAGTTTTGGCGAGTTTTTGTCATCCATTTGTCCTCTAAATAGAGGACAGAAAAGTCGCCGGATTTTTGGCCGAATTAAAAAATGTGAAATTTTATGCTGTCATATTTTTCGCACAATGAAATGGTTTTGTGAGCATTATGGTAACAAAGTCGAAATTTAACCCTATTTTTCAAGACTTTTTTCAGAAATCCAAATATGGACATTTTTAAAAATGTCCAAAATCGATTTTCCTTTTGGACTTTTGGAAAATAGTTGTTACTGAAAAATGGAAGCCTAATATACCTATTATTTTTGTTACCTTTTATGGTTTAAACACAGAAAAAATAATTTACAGCATAAATTCTACGGACAAAAGGGTACTAATCTACGGACAAAAGGGTACTAATCTACGGACAAAAGGGTACTAATCTACGGACAAAAGGGTACTAATCTACGGACAAAAGGGTACTAATCTACGGACAAAAGGGTACAAAACCATGGACAAAAGGGTACAAAAACTACGTCAGTAAAAGATGCCTATTATTTTTGATAAATTGCTCCAATTCTTGTAAATCGATTTCATTCATTTCTACATGCGACTCCCAGAAATACCTACAATACGCCCAGACGAACTCACAATCGCCTTTATACCAATGATCATACCGCTGAATAAGTTCAAAATATAATTTTGGTGGCAACAATTGGAGACTGGTTCTAGGCAACACATAACATAATTGAACTATTTCGGTAACCGGATTAGCAGCTTTAAGAGGAACAAACTCGGTTTCAAAAATGGGAATGTATGGTAACAGATCTTGGAGCAAAGGTGGGTAATTATATTTGTAACGCCAGCGCCAATCCGGGCATCCGGAAGTATAATACTTCATGGTCCATTCAAGACCTTGTAAATAATTTATCGCAATGTCACGCTTTTGCTCATCATTGGAATCCGATTTAATTCCAAATAACCCGCGATAATAACGAGATTGCCAATACGGTTTGAAAGGGTTAATAAATTTCTCCATTTCACGCTCATATGTAGGAACCACTTCGAATTTTTTGAACTTCTCTTCCGGCGTCGAGTCTGGCAGCAAATATCGCTCCTTATGATTACGAGATTTATGCTCCGTAATAATATATTGCTCTTCCAGATTTTTTAGAAATTCGACGACTTTGCGCACATTAGACCAATAAATCGTGCTTCCATTAGTTAAATTGTCATTTGTTTCACCAATAGTCGCCTTATAAGCGTTCATCATTTTATCGACACCACCAGTTCGAATGTTAATCGCCGGGAAGTGCGGCAAAAAATCATTTCCTAAAAAGAAACACAAGAAAATGTAATCGTAAACACAGTTCATTTGTTGCGTCTCACTTAGTTCTCGGTCATTATTCATATATTGAACAATTGCTTTGGTAAGCACTGGTATGTCCAAGAAATAGTTTGAATTCGGCTCCAAACTACGGTCAATCGATTGAATGAAATGTGGAGTTTCGCGAAATAGATATATTTGTGAGCAAATAGGCAGATGATTGATGGACAACATAATGAGATCAGCGTCTAAACCATAAATAACTGTTGTTTGAGTAGCGTGTTCATCCGCATTCGAACGGATATAATCGAACAATTTGTGCTCGCCTTCGCCCGGCTGATTCGATCCGGATACGATTACTTTGAATGTTGAATAAGCAGCATTACTAAAATGATTCGCAACCATTTCATTCAATTCAGCCATAAACTTGGTTCCGGGGGTGATCGCAGTCGTATTCCAAGGGTCATCTGCTTTTTTGTTGAATATGGATTTCGACAGTTCATTTTGATAACCGGATTTGTAACGACGGGAACGCTGCTGCTCCAATTTCGCAACGGGAGCTACACCATCGAACGCAATGATGACGGTTTTACAAGGTTCAATTACACTGATGTACTCATCAATTTTAGAAATGACTTGTCTTATAATGCTTACAGCAACGGATTCGGTGAGCTTGTCAAACTCCATTTTATTGTAAGCATCATAAATAATAGAATTACAATCCAAATACAAATTATCTACCTTTAATACACCCTTTAAATATTTTCGAATAACATTTGGATGGTTTTTAACAATGTACGAAAAATAACTGGGAATGCCCATCTGAATCTTATGTTATTACCTAATATGTGTTTAATATATTTATGAATATATTATAAACGGTAGCGGGTATAAAAAATGACAAAAAATGACAAAAATAGAAATATGTTTTCTTTAGAGAAAACATACAAGATAATGTATATGATTTTTATAATAGTTTATACAGTGTTTACTAGCAATTTAAATTATATTCTTTGTATTTGTTTATTTTTTATATAATATATATATAATAACAATGGGGGATAAAACTAGTACAAAAAAAGAGGTGGTGAAAAAAAACACACCCGAAATAGTTTCGCTTATTGAAAAGAAAATTGTGTTCTTTCAAGATATTGTCCAAAAAACCAATTTACATGTTCAAAAAAATAAAATATTGGATATTGTCAGTGTAAGCGAAGTAAACATATGTATGAATACCCTTTTCGATTTAAGTAATAAAATCAAAGAGATAAACGATGAGAGTATTAAAACAAATACTGATAGCGTTATCAATATTCTTCAAAACGTTAACAATGAATTATCAAGCTTATTCAAATTGTTTGGAACCGAATCTTTTGAAGACCTATTATGGATTTGTTTTGGCAATAATTCGGTGAATACTTACGCTATATCGGATATGGAAAAGTACAAATTTGAATTATTAAAAAAATATTTTCATCCTACCAGCTATAAAATAGTAGTTTCTAAAAAGGAAGGAGAGAAGGGTACGAAGAGTGACGATTCGACATTAAATGAAAAGTCGAAAAATTTAGACAGCGCTGATATCAGTATTCGTATTAAACCGTTTCATCTCAAGGTTCATGGCATACAAATGATCATACATAACCCTCAACATAATAAAAGCCTAATAATTACCGGACTCGTTGATGATATTATTATCGATTTTCTTAATAATCGCTTTTTAAATTTGAAAAATAAGGCAATTCGGGATAACATACCGCAAAATACGGATTTCCAAGGGGAAGCATTTCATCGTTTTTTATCATCGTTAAACCTTAAGGATTATCTTTTATACGAACCCCATGAAATTTACAGCAAATTTATGGGTTGTCTAAGCAATTGGAATACGATACGTCAAAAATCGATAGCACAAGTTGTCAAAGATTTTATTGCGTCGGAACTTTTTATTAAACGTACAACTATTATTCATTTGTTAGTTAAAAGTGAAAAACATGACTCTCAATATCTTGCTTATTTGTTATACGACTTATTATCTAATGATTCAAATGGAACTGTGGATACACAAGAGCAAACCATATTGTTTGATAGTTTTCCTTGGCCAATAAAGCAATATTTTAAGGATGCGATGAAGCGAACAATACAATATACTAACGATTTATCTAATTTTGATATTCAAAAAATACCAATTGAACAACAAATTTGTTTGTTAAAAGTGTCTGACTCAGTAAAAGAGAAAGCGATGCAAAAGCTAAAGGAGGTAAAAGCAAAATCGGAGGATTCTGGATCTAAAGCTAGACAATATTTGGATGGACTGTTAAAAATACCGTTTAACGTTTATAAAAAAGAGCCGATTATGTTCATTATGAATGAGCTTCGTACGCAATATCGAACGCTTTTACAAACCAATAACATAAGTGGTAAAGAAATCAAGGACGATTACACTAGTTTGGAGATTTTAAAATCAATAAAAGATTACAAGACGGTTCATAAAACTGGAACAAATGATCTAACAATTGAGATTTCAAAAATGAAACTCAAATTAAACTGTTATAGCCGCAATGATTTAATTAATTATGGTACTAAAATAAATGAAGTGATTGCTAAGACTGGACTGACCTATTCTAAAATAAAACATTCTAACAAAACCAAACCAGAACTAATACAAGATATTTCCAAGTTTATTGATTCTATTAGCAATAATACATCTATTTTAAAGGAACTGTTAGAGTCAAATTCTAATTCTAACTCTAACTCTGTATTACCGGTAACGGATAAAACATCAAATTTGGAGACAATTGATATAATAGAGACGAGATACAACTCTATTAATGAGTACATGGTTAACGTTAAAAGCACATTAGATAAAGCAGTTCATGGCCATGATAAAGCAAAAAAACAGATTGAACGTATTATCGGTCAGTGGATTAATGGTAAACAAGACGGCTATTGCTTTGGATTTGAGGGACCACCGGGCGTTGGTAAAACATCGCTTGCTAAAAGAGGATTATCCGATTGTTTAAAGGATGAAAATGGTCAGTCTAGACCCTTTGCGATGATTCAGATGGGCGGTGACTCCAACGGTTCCAGTTTACATGGCCACAATTATACCTATGTGGGTTCCACGTGGGGTTCTATTGTTCAAATTCTTATTGACAAGAAATGTATGAATCCTATTATTTTTATTGATGAGATTGACAAGATTTCCAAGACGGAGCACGGAAAGGAGATTATTGGTATTTTGACGCATTTGTTAGACCCGGCACAAAATGACTGTTTTCAAGATAAATACTTTTCCGGGATAGACTTGGATTTGTCAAAAGCATTGTTTGTATTGTCTTACAATGACGTGGATGCGATTGATAAGATTTTATTGGATCGTGTTCATCGCATTAAATTTAAGAATTTGACATTGGATGAGAAGCTTATTATTGCGAATGCGCATATTCTGCCCGAAGTATATGACAAAATGGGATTGTCGGGTGTCATTGAAATAAAAGACGATGTTTTAAAATTCGTTATTGATGAATACACATTGGAACCCGGTGTTAGAAAGTTGAAGGAGATTTTATTTGAAATTGTAGGTGAAATCAATTTGGACATTTTAAAGACATTTGACACACAGTATTCCATACCAATTCAAATAACCATTGATGATATTAAGAATAAATATTTTAAAGATAAGCACGAAATCAAGCACAAGATGATACATACCGAAAACAAGACGGGTATTATTAATGGTCTTTGGGCAAACGCATTGGGTAGGGGTGGTGTCATACCCATTCAAAGTAGTTGGCGCCCTAGTAACCAATTCTTACACTTACATTTGACTGGAATGCAAGGAGAGGTGATGCGTGAGTCAATGAATGTTGCGCTAACCTTGGCATGGAATCTAACATCCGCTGAACAAAAGAATCGACTTGTGGAGATATATGGACCGAATCGTAATGCGGTTCATGTTCATTGTCCGGACGGAGCAACGGAAAAAGATGGTCCATCTGCTGGAACTGCTATAACAACAACCATTTACAGTTTGTTTAATGAATTGAAAATTAAGCATACCATAGCGATTACCGGTGAAATAACATTAGATGGAAAGGTTACAGAGATTGGTGGTCTAGATTTGAAATTTTTGGGAGGAATCAAAGCTGGTGTAAAGGAATTTCTATATCCGAAAGAGAATCAAAAGGATTATGATACCTTTATGGAGAAGTATAAGGACGAAGAACTTGTAAAGGGAATACAATTTCACTGTGTAGAAACCATTCAAGAGGTATTCAAATTGGTCTTTGAATAGATAATACTAACAAATCTTAAATCTTGTAAAATAGATTATTATATTTAACATTTTTTAATATAATAATAGTATAATGAGTAGCGCATTTTTTAAGGATTCATTAGACATCGTGTATACCATGTCTAAAAATGCTCCTCTAATTATCATAATTAGCGTATTTTTCTTTTCCTTTTTATCCGGGACATTCATCAAAGCATTCATTTATTTTTTCATTATATTAGCTTTGACATTTATACGGAGTTGGTTTATCCCTATGACCGAATTGGCGCCAATGTGTAAACAAATGTTTAATTCGTATGACGTTACATATAGCACATTTATTTTGTGCTTTTCTTTAATGTATTTCTTAGTTCCAATGATAATGGTGTCTACAGAAAACAAGATTAATGATGTGAATTATGGTGTTTTAGCGGTGTTCATGGCATATATTTTACTTGATTTGTTTGTAAAGAAACAACAAGATTGTATTCCAGCGTATTTTTCGTCGATTGTGGTAGCCAACGTATTTTGTGGTCTTATTTTAGGGTCGTTAGTCGCACTATGTATGTATGTATCGGTAATGAGAACATACTTGTTTATTAATGAGATCAATCCTAATAAAGAAATATGTACAACACCTAGCACACAGCAATTCAGATGTAGTGTTTACAAAAATGGTGAATTGGTAGGTTCCTCAATTAATTCATAAATGATACCTTTTTATAATTTTTACAAATAAATATAATTTTTATAATTTTTATAATTTTTACAAATAAATAAAAATTATATAAAAATAATAACCAAATGTATATTATAGATGTTCATTGACATTTTGTTTTTTATAGTGTCTTATGATATTTGGTTTTATTTTTCTCATCTTATTCTACACAACAAATATATTTATAAGATAATCCACAGAGAACATCATAAAACTGATTATAAAACAATTGTTTTTACAGATACATACGTCGGACATTTTATTGAGAGTCCATTTCAAGGAATAGGTGTATTATTTCCGCTCTTGGTTATAGAGTTAAACATGTATTCTTTTCTGTATTCATTAATGCTGATAAATATTAGAGGAATGTTAAGGCACGACCATCGTTTCATCTGGCTTATAGGTAATCATCATATATTACATCATAAATATCCGCAATATAATTTTGGCGAATATTGGATAGATATATTATTTGGGACAAATAACCCTAATACAAATGAATATGAATTTGGGTTGATTTACACATAAATAGTCTACCCAGTTGTTTATGGATTGAAAAAGTTGATATTTTTCATTAACCAACCACGTAACTTGGACATCATTATAGTGCGATGAAATGATTCTGTAATAAGGTTCATATTACCTCGAGTATTAAAATTAGCGGCGAATTTATTGTAAGTGTCTACTAAATTTTGTCTCTTATAATAAACTAAATCAGAATGTCTAAACGGTCGCATGCCTTTACGTATAGTAACTGAATTATGAAAAACAAATAATAGATTGATTAAATCACTTTTAGTTTTAATATTCGCAACATTTACCTTGGACCAAAAAGCTTTGGCATGCCCCGCGCAATCCGGACAAGGAAGATTATTGCAAATTTGAATAATGACGATTATTAGATTCGGTCCTATAATCGGAAAGCTATTTTCTTTTATTTTTTCAGCTAGAGTATGAAAAAATATCCAAGTGGTAGGTCCCCATACACTTGTTGTCATATATCTAAATAAAACAAAATAAATTTAAAGATATTCTGTAATATATACTAACAAATGATACAATATAAGGTAGAAGATAATATTAATTTTTACGATGAATTATTCAAATCATTAGACGATAGTGATGATGAGTCGGAAAATGTATGTCAGATTACTGGAAGTGATTTGATCGAGAATTTTGTAACATTGGATTGTCAACATAAATTTAATTATTTGGCTTTGTATAAAGAGATTCATAGACAACGGTTTGTCTTTAAAACCTATGATTTCAATTCTCTGTCTAAACTTGATAAATTTAAAATACGGGAAAACAAGGTAGATTATTTTATTCGGTGTCCTTATTGCCGCAATGTCCAGTTTAGTATACTCCCCTTTTACGAGAACATGGGAGTAGAAAAAACATACGGTATCAATAGTGTTGACACTAGTTTACCGAATCGTTATAGCATTTCGGGTTTACCGACTATCGATGATCATAATATTCATTCATTTATGTTATATGGAGTCCACTTTGATAAAGGACCATGTTGCTATGACAAACTAAAATGCCCTTATGTATATGTAGCTCTTATACCCAACACAAATTTGACGTATTGTAAGTTTCATTATAAAAAGGGTCTTAAACAGCATTATACATCTGAGCAAAATAAGCTAAAAGAGAATAAACAGAAGTTACTGAAAGAAAAGAAAAATGCCAAGGAGGAACTATTGAATAAACGAAAACAATTATTTGATGAAAAGAATGCGGAACGTTTAGCAAAGGGATTACCGCCTTTGAAACGATTACCGAATATTAAGCTTGTTAGTGAAGCCATAGTTAACGAGGTATTACCAGCAGAACCGATTTCTGTTTACGTACCCGATACAGAAAAGTGTGTTGCTATTTTAAAATCGGGACCAAATAAAGGTAAACAATGCTCTTGTAACAAAGTTAATGGTGATTTTTGTAAGCGACATACCACTGTATAAGCGACTGTAAAAGCGACTATAAACAATATAAATTAAAATAATTTAGAATTTAAAAACATATAATAGTATGGAATTAGCAATAGAAGAAACAGAAACGAAACCAGAAATAAAAAAGGTAAATACAAAGGAGGAATTGATAACAAATATCAAAGAATGGATTAAAATGGATACTGAACTAACAAAGTTAAAAGCCGAAGTAAAATTGAAAACTCTTAAAAAGAAGGAGCTAACCGAAAATCTGGTTAATGTTATGAAAAGCAACTCGATTGATTGTTTCGATATTAATGGAGGCGCATTAATGTACAAACAGAGAAAGACCAAGAAGGCGATTTCGGGGAAGTTTTTGTTAGCACAATTAGAGTCCTATTATTCGGACAAACCAGAATTAGCAAAGGATATTGTTAAAAAGGTATTGGATAGTCGTGAGGAAACGGTTAAGGACGAAATCAAAAGAAAAATTGGTAAATAAAATATTATAACAAATATTATAACAAATATATAATAATCATTTAAAAAATAAATATGTATAACTGTATGAACTATACATATTTTATCGAATCTACTGTAGAGACGAAGATAGAAACGTTCGATACTTTAGCTGCTCCCTTTTTATATATTTTGTGTTACCATATTACAACAGAAGTGAAATATCCGTTTATTCAATTTCTCGTAGACAAGATACCATTTTGTAACAATGTCATACAAGAACAGTTTATTCTTCCGTATATTGTATCCGGTGGCAACTCGTCTCAACCAGTCGGCAAATTAGCATTGGAAAGAATCAAACTTAGTTTGGAGCAAATGAACTGTGAAACAAGTAAAGTTACAAATGAAATGTATAAGGGAATATTTTACGACGCATCTAACATAGCTTATGCGCTAGTAAATATTACCGGGGTCGATATTTCTGCGCTTGAATTGGGGCGCAATACGACATCATGGTTCATTTTACCTAGTGAAATTATCAATAATCGTTCTTCGTGTAACATACCCGTAGATGAAAGTATTGTGAATTTATTTACATCGATCCCTCAACTCGGTTTGTTAACAAATATAGAAACAATGTTGCCATTTATTCTGCCGGACGCAGTGTATACTGGAAGCGAATATAAGCGAGCACAATTTCAATCCATTTTCGGTGTTAGTAAGCATAGAGAATGGGACCAATGTGAATCCTACTATTATTTTTACAATGATATCAATGATATAATAAGTAGCAGTGAATGTGCGTCAATGGACGCTATTAATCGTTATGCTTTGTTTACCGAGGGAAAAGAATATTATAATGAGTTGCCGCTTACGGAAGATATTATCAAGCATAATTATCCGGAACCTTGTATAATCATTGGTTCAAAACAACAAACTGGAATTGTGAAACCAAATGTTTTAGTAAAAGAATTTTGTAGTTTCTTTCCATTGTCTTATCATGTTCTCAATAAACGAGAAGTGAATAAGATAATAATCGAAAAACAAGGACAAGGACAAGGACAAGGACAATCGATTATATTTATCAAATAGTATATCTTGGTATTATTTTCTACACAATAATATAATGTCAAGAGGGAGCACTATATCTCAACTCGGATTCTTAATATTAGTGGTATATTGTATTACACAAATATTCGCATTTTACGGTGTTAGTCCGAGCGTATATGGGATTTATCTGATTTACTTTATATTTTTGTATATTGGATATTTATTAATGAAACGGTGATATATTATTTGTTGAAAAGTGGCTTAAAGGGCTTTAAATTGTTTTTTATATAATATAAAAAATTGAACTAAAGATATATTATATAAACCATATAAAGAACCATCATGGAAAAACGCATCAATAAGAAGATCGAATCCTATATTTCGGACCTAAAAGAAAGTGTTAAAAACAAGGCTACTAGTCTTGGTTTAAACAATGACGACAAATTGACGCAGCTAGTTCAGTATATTTATGATTATGAGCGTCTTAGTCTGGAAAAGGAGGACTTTATGAAGAGAAAACGTGTTAAAAATGTGGTTCACTTGGCAGATAGATGCTGTGCGAAGCGCGCAAGTGGAGAACAGTGTACTCGGCGTAAAAAAGACGATGAATCACCTTATTGCGGTACTCATATGAAGGGGACACCACATGGCACCTATGATTTGGCTGAACAACCTCTAAATCAAGGACAAAAGATTGAGGTGTGGGCACAAGACATCCAAGGTATCGTTTATTATATTGATAAAAATAGCAATGTTTACCAAGTGGAGGACATTATGCAAGGACGGACTAATCCAAAAATTATTGCGAAATATCTGAAAAATGGAGAAACGTACAGCATCCCAGAGTTCAATATGTAATAGCAATGTTTTATAAGTTTATTTGTTTTTATCAGCTTATTGGTTTTATAAGTTTATCTGTTGTATAAATTTATAAAAATGTGCTTAATTTTTCATTTTTTTGATTCTATCCAAATAAGTATTTGTCAACTGTGGTTCTAACACAAAAAATATGATGTAAAAAAATTCCTAAACCAAATAAACTAATTAACACGTACCAATAATTCCAGCGTGAAAAAAAGGATATAATTAAAGCACCAATAAAGGTCATTACAACATCAACAATTGCTACACCAAACAGTCTATAAGAATGAATACCTTTATTTGGCACCCCTAGCGCATCTTTGTATTTACATAAACCAAACATATATTATATAATTTATATTTTTTTGTTAGATTCATTTTTTTGTTAGATTCATTTGTTAGATTCATTTCTAATCCAATTCCTCCACCGTCATTCGTCCTTTATCATAACATTCATCGCTAATGTTTAGCATTTCCCGCATTTCGTTCGCTTGCTCCTCAATGTAACGGAGCACATATTTTTGATCGTTCAATTCGTGCTGTAATTCTTCGCACTCGCTTTCCTTTTTTGTTAGGTCGATGGCCATACAGACTAGCTTGCATTGCTGGGTTGCGATGATTTCATCCTTAGCTAAAAGTTGCTCTCGCAATTCTTGGTTCACGAGTATATTTCGCACTCGATCGTATTCGTAATCCATCATTTGAGACTCCATTTGGTCCAATTTTCTCTTCATCTGATTGAGCTGAATCACCAGCAGTTCGATGTTCATATTGGCTTGTTCTGGCGCGTCTTTTTCTTGTTTCTCGTAAACTTGTGGCTCGTAAACTTGTGGCTCGTAAACTTGCTGCTCGTAAACTTGTACAATCCAATAACGCCGACGCGCTTGGTCATGAACAATTAACCCCGTTTTGTCATCCGATGCCGCCATTTCTTCACGTAACTTGGCTACCTTAGGGCTTTGAAACACGTGCTCGAATGTTACAATGACGCCGTTGTATTCCTTACCTTGCTCATTTGATTTTTTGATAAATTGAACATCGCTCACTAATCCATAATCGTTATCATAAAACGCGGCCTTAATATACTCCTCTGTATGGAAGAGCTCGGCACGGCGAATGTAAAGAGTGAAAGAAGACATGTTGCTTTTGAAAAGAAGTTGAAAGTGGAGTGAAATATATTTCTCGATTACATGTGAAAAACTATTTCAATTTTTTATATTGCTCCAGCTTATTACGCAGAACCTCAATTTCTTTTTCTAAATTTCGAATCTCATCCTTTTCATAAACTTCACCATTGAAGTTGTTTTCAAGCGCTTGTATATCATCATTTATTTTTTGTATTTTTTGTAGTTTTTTTACATCAGAATTGTCATTTGTTTCACACTTTTTAGAAATGTTTATATTGCTTTGTGAAGAGCTTATCGGCGTAAAATGCGTGCCGTCCATTCCACACAAATAACTATTCAAACGGCACTGAATAGCGTATCGGTGAATAACTATTTCCGCATTTCCATATTCGATAATTTTATTACTGAATAAACTACATTGCCCCGGTTGATATAATTGTCCCGTATTTTGTACAAACCATTTACAATCCTTACAATTTGGCTTCAAATTGACTTCGAAACCTACGCCAAGTGTGTCTCGAATAAACATTAGAAAAAAAACAAGTGTTAACAATCGCATATTATTAATTATATTTACAAATATATCTTTATATTATTTTTATAAAATTCTAAATCATTTACATTATATTACTTATACGTAGTCTGACGAGTTTTCATTTTTTCATTGTTCGATTCTTGCGCGTTTTCTGGGCGCTTCTGGTTCCTCTTCATGGCTGCGTTTGACTATCCAGCCGCGCACCGACGTAAGCATTCTGAGTTCTTCTATATATTCCAAATCGTATGTGTAAACAGCGCGGCCGTCGTAAATCCAGTCTTCGTCTTGTTCTTCTTCGCTGGGATCTGTCTGAACGATTGTTTTAGCTGTAACTGGCGCCTCTTTGGACTGATTGCTGATTTCTTGTTCTTCAGTTGTCTGCTCCTCGCGTCTGAACGTGTCGTATCTGGTCTTACCTTGCTTTCTGCGCTCCTTTTCCGTCTTTCCTTTCCAGTAATTCTTTGTATTTCTATCTTTTCTACGATTTGACGGTTTATCGATATACTTCTTACCTTTACCTCTTCTGGTAAAAGATTGTTGTTCAAATTTCTCAATAAGGGTATTCATTGTTGTAAAAGTAAATGGGCTTCGAAAGCAAATTGATGGTTGTGAATATATACTCACCATTCAAGGGAAAAAAGAAATTTCAAGTTTTTTATTTTCTTATACAAAAACTGTAGAAATTAAAATTTCTTATACAAAAACTGTAGAAATTAAAATTTCTTATACAAAACCGTAGCAATTAAAATTTATTGCGTTTCGTCATCATTGCCAGCGTCTTGAAGCCAAGTTAGGTCAGAATCTGTGCTTATATTATCGTCATCATTATCAGATGACACAGATATTATTGCCGGCAATATTGTCAAAACATTATCATCGTCAGAATCAGAATCGGACGACGCAGAGACTAGAGATGGCATACTGGAATGCGTACTTACGGATAATTCGTTGTCATCGTCCATGGATATAAGCGACGGCATACTGGAATGCGTACTTACGGATAAATCATTATCATCAATGTCATAATTAGTATCATTATTTATATAATTTATTGAAAATGCGTTAACACGTTCTTCTAATGCGCCAATACGCCGCTCACAATCATCTGATTGTTGTGTTGTTGGGCGACTTCGCCAACGACTCGTATCGTGAATTGTGATATCGTCATTTGACTGAAATTCCGGATATAATATATCTATATATGTATTTAGTGTTCTCATTTGTGTAATAGGACAATATAGTCCGGTCACCAGCTGGTAAACGACATGTCTCAAATGTTGAACTTTTTCTTCCAATTTCGCAATTTTGTCTGATTCTAAATTTTTAACGGGTTCAAAATGATTCGTATTTTTTGCCTTCAAAATGATCCAATATTTTTTATTCTGGTTATTATGAAAATGCCATCTATACGAGTTTCCGCCTTGAATGTGCGCGTATATTCCCATACTGGTTTCGGTGATATCTGGCAAACAATGGACGAATGCTGATTTCCATGTATTATTACCAGACAAGTAAACGAAATCAACTCGTATCGGCGTTCCCAATCCAATCAAACCGAATTCGTTTAACACTTCTTCAATACTAGTATTGATTTGAACGCGAGGAATATAGTAACTTGTGTTGGTTTCGGTCATCATATAGTATATACGTTGTTGGAATAGTTTTTTATAAATCAATTTTTTTACAAAAAAATAAATAAATATTAAACATTAAACATTAAACATTAAACATTCATTAGTTAAATCACATATTTTGACAACATTTATCTTGTTGTTGTTGTTGTTGTTGTTTTGGTAGTGGTGTAAATGGCCACTGAATTGGTTCTGGTCTATAATTTATAGGTCCAATACCTTCCGCTATTTTTTTTAAATATGCTAAGTGTAATTCTTCTGGTGTTTTAAAGCGTTCTACTATTTGAGCGCGAGGATAGTTTTCTTCAAGAAGTGACGGATGAATCAATGATAGCGTATTACTCGGTTCTTCGTATTTATTATTTCTTTTTAACTTTGGTTTCGGTAGGGCGAATGTAGATTCGTCGTCGTCAGATACATCGCTTATATAATCAAATCTATCTGTTACAATTGGGTGGTTTACAACTGTTACTGGATCACCAATATTGTACCAATTATCACCTCGCATGTAGTCAAATGCTCGCCATAATTCTCTGATATCCCCATTTACAATAGTCGATACATTTACTCGGTCACCGCGCTCACCAATATATACGTAATCATAACATTTGATACAATACCCTACAAATACATTTTCAATACAACCTTTTTCACGACACTCAGCGCAATGTTTCGGTCCGGATGAGCGTATTCCGTCATCGTATAGCCAATGATCAAGTGCCCAACACAATGGAAATTTCCAGTGATATTTTTCTGTTTCGTTGTCTCCCAATGTATAATATTTTCCCCGCGAACCTTGATACATATGAATAGTTTGTATCTTCTCTTTTTCACGAATTGTTGTCATGTTGTAAGTATATAATTTGTATTATTTTAAAAAAAGAAAATCAATTTTTTTGTGCGGGTTGGAAACATCCGACTAGCTCTACCCTATAATACGGCGGTAAAAAAAGGTTTAATTATTAGTTACATTATACGATTTACATTATACGATTTACATTATACGATTTACATTATACGATTTACATTATACATTATACAATTATTTATTTTGCTTTGCTTTTTCTACCGCTGCGCGGCGTGCTTTCCACTCTGCTTCGCCTAGAGCCGCTCGATATTGCTGATCGTATAGACGGCGCCCATCTTCAGCGTAGTCTTCTTGGTCGGACCAACTGTCGCCATAAAGAAACTCTTCCAGTTGAGCACTTGTGATTTCGCCGCGTGCGCATTTTGCTTTCATTTCTTCGCACTCCTCATACAATACGCGTTCATCCTCTCGGAGTCTTTCTTGAAACCGAAAGTATTCTTCCTCTTCTCTGTCTCTTTGCGCGTTGCGTTCGCGCTGAAGATATACGCAATCGTCGTCGGTGCCTTCGCTGCGCTCAAAGTAGTTGATATGGTATTTTTCTAATAAATAGTCCTTGAATAGCTCGATGTTTTCTTCTTTGGCGCGCAGCTCCTTAGCCAGCTGTGTGTCGTCTGCCGAGCATTCGGTGTGGAAATACCAGAACTCGCCTTTGGGGATGACTTGTACACTGCTTTTGTAGACAATGGTAAAGTCCTCTTTGAGTCCGAATGTCAGCTTCGCACGCTCGATTTGCTGCTTTTCGCGACGAGCTTTTTTCTCCTCGTATAGCTCTTGGGCTCGCTGCTGTCTCAGACGCTCTGCTTTGGCTGCTTTCTCAGCGAATTGCGCTTTCAAAACGCGATCCTCTTCAGCAATCTTAGCGCTTACCTCTGGCGGAATATTTTTAGCTGCGATAGCTGCCCAGCCATTACTTGGTTTGGCTGGTTTAAGCTCTTGTTGCTGTTCTTCTTCTCTTACCTTTTTAGAAGCTCCCTTTTGAAGAAGCACGGGGCAGTGCTTGGTTGTGTGTCCCAACGCTTTGCAATAGGGACATTTGTAATTTAATAATTCTTGACAAATAATATCACCAGTCTCGTTTTTGAGAGGGTGGTTCCATGGATTACCATTTTTGCGGCAAAATGCGCAAGATACGGTTTTAACAAATTTTGAGGTTGACATTTTGAATGGGTCGTTTGAGTGTTGGTAATATACTATTGTTTTCAGAAGTTGGTAATATTTCAATTTTTTATTTTGATTGTACTAACAAAATAACAACTAAAATTTTTTACTATTTTGTGTAGACGTGAAATAAAAGGAAAAAAGATATAATTAATTTACAGATTTGTTTATTTGTTAGTTTGTTACATTTTTTACATACATTTTTATGATTTAGTTT
>Ga0007796_10000107_pt1 | contig 20977 bp, 19 predicted proteins | sample CryBogmetaGMA0M_FD_60373 | JGI IMG/M metagenome (GOLD analysis project Ga0007796, IMG submission 60373) | Freshwater microbial communities from Crystal Bog, Wisconsin, USA - MA0M | ecosystem: Environmental > Aquatic > Freshwater > Lake | place: Crystal Bog, Wisconsin, USA | collected 2009-07-06 | reverse complement strand
GCCTTTGACCTTTGGGGGGCCGATTTTTTTCTTCTCCCCGTGGATGCGGCGGGCTGGCGGGACGAGAGCCGATCTTATGCCTCGTTCCTGGAGAACACCCGGCCGATCTTGCCTGGGCCCGAGATTGCCGGGAATCCAGTTGAAAATCAATCTTGGCGCAAAGAGAACGACTGGCAACTGGCTGAGAACCTGGCCGCGTTCCCAAGGGCCTGGATTGTCCATCAGGTTCAGGTGGTGCCGTTCCTCGATCGCCTCGACGAGATGCAGAAACAGTCGAGAATCCGCACGCTGCTGTTCCAGAACGATGGCCTGTGGTCCGATCCTGAACGTCCGGTCCTGAATCTGCGCGAGCTGGCCTGGGTAGAGTCTGCAGACCCTGCGCGCGACCGTCCGCGTCTGGAACCGCCGGTCGCGAGTGCCGTTGAGTCCGTTTCGTTCCAGAGTTATGCACCAGATCGGGCCGAACTGCGGGTCGACATGCAGGCGCGTGGCCTGGTCGTGGTTTCCGAGACCGATGCTCCCGGCTGGATGGCTCTGGTTGATGGCGAACCGGCCCGGATCTGGCGTACGAACCTGGGAATGAGAGGCGTTGTTGTACCTGCCGGGCAGCACCAGTTGAGCTTCTCGTATCGACCAACCACGCTCAGGTGGGGTGGAATCATGACCGCCTTTGGGCTGCTCGTCACCGCGATTCTGTTCATGAGATGGCCTGGCGGTCGAGCGGGCATGGGTGGGAATGGGTCGTTCAACCCTGTCTGATTTCAATTGTGAAGATTCAGAGATCCTTCCTCCGTGGCCCTTGGCGGTAGGGCCAGGTCTGTGACATGATAATTTTTGAAGATTGATCGCCTAGCTCTGCTTACTGGTCAATCCAGGGGTTGCGATGTCTCCGTCGCTGCTTATCACTGTTCTGGTTTGCGTATTCCTGTTCACGTTTCTGCTCATCGCGGTCGTCCGTCGGCGGCGAGTCGTTTATGAGCTCACGCGCGGGCTTGATGCGCTATCCAGAGGAAAGCCGGCTCGTCCAATCGAGGGACGTTGGATCGGCTCCCTGGGCGGACTGGTCAATGTTTTCAACAAAGTTGCGCCAGAACTTGAGGAACGACTGACCCGGCTTGAGCGAGACCGCCAGTTGCTTGAAAAAGTGCTGGAAGGGATGGCCGAGGGGGTGATGGCCGTCGATGCGCGCCGAAGGCTCATGTTCGCGAATCGCGCGGCGATCCAGTTCTTCGGATTACCTACGGCCGGGAGCGGACGTTTGGTGGCCGAGGCGGTACGGATACCCAGGGTCCAAGATGCGATCGAGGCGACCCTGAGCGGCGATGCTCCCCATCAGGAAGAGATTTCAATCTCCGTACGAACACCCGAGCGACCCCGGGGCGCGAGCTTGAACCTTGCGATTCATGGAACTCGCCTTCCAGATTCCCCGGTGGCAGTTCTTGTGTTTCATAATGTCACCGAACTCCGTCGGCTGGAACGAATGCGACAGGACTTTGTGGCGAATGCATCGCACGAGTTGAAGACCCCGCTCGCTTCGATTCGTGCCTACACGGAAACCTTGATAGATGGGGCGATTGATGATCCGGAAGTGAAATATGAATTCCTGCACCGGATCGAAGAGCAGGCCGACCGCCTCCATCAACTTGTTCGTGATATGCTCAGCCTGGCCCGACTCGAATCTGGAGAGGATGCATTTCGCCACGACCCGATGAGCTTGTTGCCTGGCGTCAAGCGAATCGCGGAGGCGCACCGGGCTCGTGCCCAGGCCAGGAACCACCGTTTGATCGTGGACCTGGATAGCGAGTGTGAACATGTTTTGGTCCGGGCCGACGAAGAGGCCATCCGCCAGATCCTCGACAATCTTGTGGATAATGCCATTAACTATACTCCGCCCGGTGGCCGGATCTATGTCGGCTGTCGGGTCTCGGACGACGCTGTCGCCATCGACGTGCGAGATAACGGGATCGGGATTCCGCATGAGGATCTACCACGCGTCTTCGAGCGATTCTTCCGTGTTGACAAGGGACGAAGCCGTGAAGTCGGATCGACCGGCCTGGGCCTTTCAATCGTAAAGCACCTGGTGGGGAGCCTGGGCGGCAAGGTCAGCGTGGAAAGCCGCCTGAACGCCGGTAGCGTGTTTCGTGTTTCCCTGCCTCGTTACTTCCCGCCGCAATCGGCCCCGCATGAAAACTCAGGTTCCGGCGAGCCAAGCAGGGACTCTTGCGAATTCCCCATGCCGTCTTCATAGAATCTTCACATTTATGCGGTACCTTATTTGCCTTGAGGTTGCGGATTCGGGTTCAGGCTGAAGCGTTCGTGGAACTGAGCCGTGGCAAGGTGGACAACCAGACGGGAGATGCACTTGTTGACCCTACGACAGACGACTCAAGGTCTTGGGACCTTCCTGAAGGTGCTGAGTCTGGTAGTTCCAGCCGCGCTGGCAGGTTGCGGTGGTGAATCGAAGCCTGTTGAAATGGTGACGGTAGACGGTTCGAGCACCGTTTTCCGGATCAGTCAGAAAGCGCAGATTGATTTCAATCAAGTGGCTCCCAATATTCAGGTCTCGGTGGGAAACCATGGGACCGGCGGTGGTTTTGATCGTTACCTGCGGAATGAAGTTGATGTCATCGACGCGTCTCGCGACGCGAAAGCCGAAGAGACCCAGAAGGCCAAAGAGTCTGGGCTGGATTGGACTCGGTTCCTGGTCGGGTACGACGGGATCACCGTTGTCGTTCACCCCAAGAATGATTTCGTGAAGTCTCTTTCGGTGGAACAGTTGAAGAAGCTGTACCAGCCTGAGAGCGAGATCACGACATGGAAAGATCTGGACCCGAGCTGGCCCGATAAGAAGATCATCGTTTACTCACCCGACTCTGCCTCCGGAACATTTGAGTTCTTCATGGAGGCGATTGTGGGTAAAGGCGTCAAGACTCAGCGCAAAGGCGTACAGGTTAGCCCCGATGATAACCAGCTTGTGGCCGGTGTTGCTGGCGACGAGGGAGCTATCGGCTACTTTGGCTACGGTTATTTCGCCGTGAACAAAGAACGGCTAAGAGCGGTCCCGGTTCAGAACGGACCAGACGCCCAGCCGGTAATGCCCACGCCAGAAACCATCATGAGCAAGGAATATGCTCCCCTGGCGCGGCCATTGTACATCTTCGTCAAGAACTCAGCACTGAAACGATCGGCCGTTGCTCAGTTCGTGAAACATTACCTGGGGAACATCGAGAAGTTCGCCACCAGCGCGAACTTCGACGCCCCCAACGAGACCGACCGGAAGGCCAATGAAGAGGCTCTGAACAAGGCTCTTGAGTCTGCCGGCAACCCGTCAGCCTGAGTCGTTTTCAGAATGGGCCGCGTGATGAGTCAATTGCCGAGACCAACGTCGAAATCGCGGGATACGAACCTTTGGGCGTCGCCCGGCCCGTGGCGCCGCCTGGAAGGCTCGTTTGCGCACGTTTTCTTGGTGCTCTGCACCCTCACCACGGTGCTTACCACGGTAAGCATCCTGGTGATCTTGAGCGTGCAAACGGTACAGTTTTTTCGGGTCTCGGGAGTCTCTCCGTTCCAGTTTCTTTTCGGTTCCGACGTGGAATCGCCTCATTTCGGAATCTTGCCCCTGATCTGGGGAACCGCGATGGTTGCGGTCGGTTCTTCGCTCATCGCCGTGCCGGTCGGCCTGCTCAGCGCGATCTATCTCAGTGAGTACGCCCCTCGCAGGGTTCGAAGTGTTCTAAAGCCATCACTTGAGTTGCTCGCCGGGATTCCCACGATCGTCTACGGCTTCCTCGCCCTTCAACTGGTGACTCCCGGCCTGCGCCTGCTTCTGAACCCGATCGGGCTTGACGTCGAGCAGTTCAATGCGTTGAGCGCCTGCATCGTGGTTGGCGTGATGATCATTCCCATGGTTTCGTCATTGAGCGAGGATGTTCTCTCGGCGGTACCGCAAGGGTTGCGTGAAGCTGCCTACGGCCTGGGTGCCACGAAATTTGAGGTGTCTACCAGGATCGTACTGCCTGCGGCCCTCTCGGGGGTTTTCGCCTCTTTCATTCTTGCCGTCAGTCGGGCGGTGGGTGAAACCATGGCGGTGGTGCTGGCGGCCGGCCGGGTCCCTTCTCTTTCGCTGAATCCGCTGGTCTCAATCGAAACCATGACAGCCTACATCGTTGCCGTGGTGGGAGGCGAAGAGGCGCCTGGTTCCCCGACCTCCCTCTCTCTATTCGCGGTGGCGATGGTGCTCTTCATCGTCACGCTCAGCATGAATATCGTCTCTCGCGTGGTGCTGGCCCGTTACCGGGAGGCTTACGTTTGAGCAAGCAAACTCAGGGCAATTACGTCCCACACTCACGAAGCCGACGGCTGCTGGGCCCCCTTTTCGCCATCGCCTGTGTGCTCGCGACATTGACGGGCGTAGTCGTGCTCGCGATTCTGCTCGGGTCCGTGCTGACAACCGGATTGGGTCATAGGCCAGGTAGGCCCTGGTATCACTTGCCACAAAACCTGTGGGATCTTGGGCAATTGATGGTATCGCTGGTCAGCAAGACGCCCGGCGAGTCGGCCCAGACCACAGGATTTCGCGTCGGGGTGATCAGTAGCCTCTGGCTGCTCGGCCTGATTACCCTGTTCGCGGTTCCAGTCGGGCTGGGAGCCGCGATCTACCTTGAAGAATACGCGCGGCCTGGACGGATCAACACAATTATTCAGACGAATATCGCCAATCTCGCGGGCGTCCCGTCAATCGTCTACGGTATTCTGGGCCTGACCCTGTTCGTCCGTGGGTTCGGGTTCAAGTCGTTCGCGCTCGGATACTCGATCTGGGCTGGTGCTCTCACCCTGAGCTTGCTGGTGCTCCCCGTGATCATCATCGCCGCGCAGGAAGCAATTCGGGCAGTTCCCATCACGCTCAGGCAGGCCGCGCTGGCCCTGGGAGCCACCAAATGGCAAACGGTGCGAGATCACGTCTTGCCCGCGGCCTTGCCAGGGATCATGACCGGTATCATCCTTTCGCTATCTCGGGCGATTGGTGAAACCGCCCCCGTGCTGATGGTCACGCAGGCGAGCTCGCTACTCAATCCCCCGCGCGGGCCAAGCGACCAGTACGTTCCCCTACCGCTCGAAATTTACAACTACGCCAAGTATCCTGACCCGGCTGATCAGACCTTGGCCGCCGGCGGGATCCTCTTGCTCCTCGTACTTCTCATTTCCATGAATGCCGTGGCGATCGTGATCCGGAATCGGAGCGGTCGACTTCACCGCAATATCTAAACCACGGGCGCTTCCGCATGAGCACATTACCCTCGGCCGGGAGGGAACCTTCTCCAAAAGGTTCCAGCAATCGAGCGCCTTTGACAACCGCCGATCCTGTGATCGAAACGCGTGACCTCAACGTCTGGTACGGTAACTCGCCCGCGCTCAAGCAAATCAATCTGGCGATCCCACGCAACAAGATCACCGCGCTCATTGGCCCCTCCGGTTGCGGCAAGAGCACCCTCTTACGCTGCTTCAACCGGATGAATGACCTGGTTGCTGGCGCCAGGATGTCGGGCCTGATCCTGTTCGACGGCGAAGATATCAATGCGCCAGAGACTGACGCCGTCTCGCTGCGAAGGCGCGTGGGCATGGTCTTCCAACGCCCCAATCCGTTCCCCAAGACGATCTACGAGAACGTGGCCTGGGGAGCACGCATCAACGGATACCGCGGCGACATGGATGAACTCGTGGAAAGCTCACTCAGACGCGCCGCTCTTTGGGATGAAGTCAAATCCAAACTCAAGCAATCGGGATTGTCGCTCTCTGGCGGTCAGCAACAGCGGCTTTGCATCGCACGCACCCTGGCGGTCCAGCCCGAGGTCATCTTGATGGACGAACCGTGCTCGGCGCTCGATCCGATCTCAACCCGTAGCGTTGAAGACCTGATGGACGAGTTGAAGCGTGATTATACAATCATAATTGTGACCCATAACATGCAACAGGCCAGGCGGGCCAGCGATATGACCGTCTGCATGTTGCTGGACGACTCGGTCGCCCAGGAAACCAACCGAACGGGTGTTATCGCCGAGTTCACCTCGACTGAGAAACTCTTCACGACACCTTCCGATCCACGCACCGAAGCTTACATCACCGGCCGCATCGGCTAGGCTTACTTCTAGGCAACTATCCATGTCTAAGCCCAAGATTCTGATCATCGAAGACGAGCGGGCGCTGGTCGAGCCGCTCGTTTACAACATGCAGCGCGAGGGGTTCGAGGTGTTGGTGGCCCACGATGGCCAGGACGGGCTACGGCAGGCCCAGCTCAAGATTCCCGATCTCGTCGTTCTGGATCTGATGCTACCGGTGAAGGGGGGGATCGAGGTCGCTCGCGAACTCCGGTCAGATTCACAAACGCGCCAGATTCCCATCATCATGGTCACGGCGAAGGCAGAGGAAGCCGACCAACTCGTCGGTTTCGCCGTGGGTGCCGATGATTACGTGACCAAGCCTTACAGCATCAAGGTGCTGATCGAGCGGATCAAACGCGAACTGCGCAGGCGGCAAACAAGAGAAGCGAACGCTTCTCGAACGCTCCTGAGGCACCACGGTGTGGAAGTCGATCGGCTCCGGCACCGAGCAACCGTCGACAGTCAGGAACTCAGTTTAACTCCCACCGAATTCCGTCTCCTGGAAACTCTGCTCCGCCAACCCGGCCGTGCGTTCAGCCGCCATGAACTCATGGACGCCGCCATTGGCGAAGACGCCGTGGTTCTGGAACGAACGATCGACGTTCACGTCAAAAGTCTGCGCAAGAAAATGGGGGAGTCCGCGGATTTCATCGAGACCATTCGCGGGGTCGGCTATCGCTTTCAGGAATCTCGTACCGAGGGGGAGTGAGCGGTTTCGGGGTCTGGTCCGTCATCTGACGCAGACAGCAAGCTCGTTCCCTCGGTGGTGTTAAGTACCTCGGCCCGAAGGACTGGAATGTGCGGAGGGGCTTCGATCCCTATCCGCACCTGTCCGGCCCCAACCCGAACGATCGTGATTCGGATCTCCTCACCAATGATCAGGCTTTCCTTTGACTTGCGAGTCAGGACGAGCATGGCTCAGGATTCTCCGGTGAGTGGCCACGGATGTCGCGGGTTGAGATGCTGTACTTATCTCTTGTGAATTCTAGGTTCGGTGCGCCGGTAGATCGTCTTATTTGATGCGAAATCGCACCATCGGGCGGTGGAATCGTGGTACGTCCGTTCATGGTTGGGATGTCTGTTCAGGTAGAGCAGGACAGGCCATGGGTAATTTTTGGCCCAAGAAAATTCGGGCTAAATCCTCGCCTGCCTGAAAAGATCGGCCCTAAGTGTTTGCAATTGCCAACGGGGTGCCGATAATAATTTCTCGATCATCTAGCCGATCCACCCGAAACGCAGATTTCAGGCATTCCCAAGATGGCCCACCATACTGTTATTGTACTTGGTTCCGGTTCCGCGGGACTCACGGCCGCTCTCTACGCGGCCCGGGCGAACCTGAATCCGCTGGTTCTTGAGGGCAAGGAGCCCGGTGGCCAGTTGACCTGGACGACGACGGTCGAAAATTTTCCAGGCTTCCCAGAGGGAATCATGGGGCCTGAACTGATGGAGCTGATGCGAAAACAGGCCCAAAAGTTTGGCGCTGAGACGCGATTCGAGACGGCGATTTCCGTTGATCTGAGCTCCCGGCCGTTCAAGGTAACCACCAGTTTAGACCCGAGCGGCGACCCCTCTGGGGAACAGGCCCACTACACAGCCGACGCCCTGATCGTCGCCACGGGGGCCTCGGCGCGATGGTTGGACCTGCCCAGCGAGGCCCCTTACCGGGGTCACGGAGTAAGTACCTGCGCCACCTGCGATGGGGCGCTCTACCGGGGCAGGGCCATTGCCGTGGTCGGTGGCGGCGATTCGGCCGTCGAGGAGGCCGCATTTCTGACCCGGTTTGCCAGCCATGTGACTGTCATTCACCGCCGAGACCAGCTTCGGGCTTCGAAGGTGATGCAAGAACGGCTCCTTGCGAACCCCAAGGTTACCATGGCCTGGAATTCGGCGGTCGAAGAGGTCTATGGAACGACTGAGCCGGTCAAGGAACTGAAGGGCGTGGTTCTGAAATCGACCGAGAATGGATCGACCCGAAAACTGGAAATCGACGGGCTTTTCCTGGCGATCGGCCACGTTCCCAATACCAGGCTATTCGAAGGCAAACTAGCACTGACGCGAGCCGGCTACCTGATCAATCGGAACGCTCTTGCATGGGATAACCACGACGGGCCCGCTGGACTGAATCTGGGCTCGCTTGCCAATTACGGGACGGCGACCAGTGTCGAAGGGGTATTTGCATGCGGCGACGTGGTGGATACCCATTACCGGCAGGCAATCACCGCGGCGGGCAGCGGCTGCGCCGCGGCGATCGATTGCGAGAAATGGCTGGAGAGTCAGCATTCTGGTCACTAATCGTCTGATCGAGCTTCTGTTCACCGCCAAGGACTGAACATTTCCTTGGCTTTTGCGTAGAATTACCAATCTTGATGTGACTGCCGTTCTCTTCCGCGGTCACGACCCTGAATTTTTTCTCGATGAGTCGTTAAATGGGGAATCGATCTCAGCAAGAACCGTCCCGTCGCCCCGAGCAGCCTCGAAGGCCGTCCTCGGCTGCCAATCCGCCGGCGCCGCCGTGGCTGTGGATCGCGCTCATCGCCATCATCGGCCTGATGTTTCTGATGATCAGAACAGGCAATGGCGTGGTCGCATACTCCTGGTTTCTGGATCAGGTCGAGCGTGACAACGTCAAAAGCGTGACTGTTCAGGGAACCGACATCAAAGGTGAATTACGGGACGAGGCCACCTACGACGTCTCCGAGGTCCGCCCGGAAAAGCTCAAGGTATTCCGAACGACGCTTCCAACCGAGGCCGCGCTTGAAAATGTTCTCAAGGAACTTCGTAGTTACACCCAGCCGAACTCCAAGCGACAGGCGGTCCGGATCGAAGTCGAGGCGTCTCAGGGTTCCACGAGCCTGATCTGGTTCACATTCCTGCTACCAACTCTGTTATTTGTGGGATTGATGTACCTTTTGATGCGTCGGGCGCGAGATCAGTTTGATGGCGGCATTCTTGGGAGTTTTGTGAAAAGCCCAGCCAGACGCCATGACCGATCCAAGCAACGCACGACGTTTGATGAAGTGGCTGGACTTGAGAACGCCAAGGCGGAACTTCAGGAGATTGTGGAGTTTCTCAAGAATCCTGAAAAATTCCAAAAACTGGGTGGTCGGATCCCCAAGGGGGTTTTGCTGAACGGCCCTCCAGGCACTGGAAAGACGCTGCTGGCGCGGGCCGTCGCGGGCGAAGCGGGCGTTCCGTTCTTCTCGATTTCTGGCAGTGAATTCATCCAGATGTTTGTCGGGGTGGGTGCCAGTCGCGTTCGCGACATGTTCAAAACCGCGAAGGAGAATAGCCCCTGTATTCTCTTCATCGACGAGATCGACGCGGTTGGCCGGGTGCGTGGTGCCGGCCTGGGTGGAGGGCATGACGAACGCGAGCAGACCCTCAACCAGATTCTGACCGAGATGGATGGCTTTACGCCCAGCGAGACTGTGATCGTGCTGGCCGCCACCAACCGGCCCGACGTACTCGATCCCGCCCTGCTGCGTCCTGGTCGATTTGACCGTCATGTGACCGTCGATCTGCCAACCAAGAAGGGCCGGCTAGAGATCCTCAAGGTTCACTCTCGCAAGGTTCCGCTCGGGCCCGACGTCGATCTCGAAGGGATCGCCCGGGGTACCGTGGGCATGAGTGGCGCGGATCTGGCGAACCTGGTGAACGAGGCTGCGTTGCTGGCCACCCGCGAGGATCAGGATTTTGTCTCTTCGGCCGACTTCGAGGCCGCCCGCGACAAAATTATCATGGGTGCCAAGCGAGAGGAATTCATCTCCGATCGAGATAAACGTGCGACAGCCTATCATGAGATCGGCCATGCGCTGGTGGGCTGGCTGACCCCCGGAACCGACCCGGTTCATAAAGTGACCATCATTCCGCGAGGCCGGGCCTTGGGTGTGACCCAATTCCTTCCCGAAGAGGATCGTGTGGGGCTGACGGAGAGCCAGCTTGTCGCCCGGTTGAGTGTACTCATGGGTGGTCGGGCTGCCGAGCGGCTGATTTACGACGACCTCTCCACCGGTGCCGCTCAGGACCTTGATCAGGCCACCCGTCTGGCACGTCGCATGGTGACGCAATGGGGGATGAGCAAGAGGCTGGGCCCGGTCGCGTTCAAGATGAGTGACGAGCATCCGTTTTTGGGACGTGAAATCTCTGAGGCCCGCGATCATTCCGAGCATACCGCCCAGGTGATTGACGAAGAGGTCTCTCGGATCTTGCGTGAGGCCGACGATCGGGCGCTTCGGCTTCTGACCGAGCGGCGTGAGGACCTGGAACGGATTGCCGACACGCTGGTGGAGAAAGAAGTTCTCAGTGATACGGAAATCGAGGGGATGATTGGCAAGCGTGCCACCCTCGATCCCGATTCCGCCCGCTCCTCGACCGTAAAACCTTCGGCGTTGACTGAAACTCCAGAGATCGTTTCTTGATCGTTGAATCTATTTCTACGTACAGGATGACGTAATCTCCACGGTTCTTTCCTCTTCCACCCTACCTGATTCCCCGCTCATGATTTCTCAAGGCTCTGTGATCTGCGCGGGAGTGGTTGTTGCTGACCATATCAGTACGCCGATCTCCCACCTGCCTCGGTCGGGTGAACTGGTACCCGCCGATGATCTGGTGTTGACGGTGGGTGGGTGTGCCTCCAACGCGGCCATCTGCCTCGCCAAACTCGGTTTACATCCGCATGTCTACGGGCGGGTTGGGAATGACTTTTTTGGTCGTTTTGTCTCTCAGGCGCTCACCGATCATGGAGTCGACGTCACTGGACTTCAGGTCGACCCCGAGCGTCCGACGAGCCAGACCCTGATCATCAATGTCAGGGGTCAGGATCGCCGTTTCGTGCATTCTTTTGGCGCGAATCGCGGGTTTTCGGCTTCGGATCTGGAAGGATTGGCGTTGGCTCCTCCCGCCGTCCTTTACCTTGGCGGGTACCTGATTCTCCCCGGGATCGTTCCACAAGAGCTGGCTCAAGCCTTTGCTTTGCTTCGTTCCAAGGGGACCTTCATCGTTCTGGATGTCGCCACGCCTGGACGTGGCAACTACATGGCAGATCTTTTACCGGTTCTTCCTCATACGGACTTATTTCTGCCCAATTCCGACGAAGCCGAATTTATGCTCGACGAGCCAGATCCGGTGCGTCAGGCGGATCGATTCCGGGAAATGGGAGCGCGGCGGGTGGTGATCACCCTGGGTGATGAAGGTGCGATCTCCGTTTCGGACGAGCATCGGCTTCGTCTGGGTGTGTTTCCGATCTCGTTTGTGGATGCCTCTGGAGGGGGAGACGCGTTCGATGCTGGATATATCGCCGGCCTGCTCCAAGGGCAAGACGAACTTGGCTGTCTGACGCTGGCCAGTGCTATTGGGGCAAGCTGCGTGCGCGCCGTGGGAACCACGACCGGTGTCTTCACACGGGCCGAGGCAGACCAATTCCTTGCCGAGCACGAGCTTTCGGTAAAGCCCCTCTGATCGTCAGATGTCGAGCAGTAACTGGGCTTTCCAGCCTCCACCGGGCAGCTCCTCGACGCGTGCCTCGTGACGCGTGACGGCCTTCACCTCATGATCCACCTGGTGCCTTGATGGATCCAGCGGTTCGCCCGCAATGCACGCTGCCAGCGCGTTATGCTGCTGATCGATGGTGATCTCAAAGCTCTGGTATACGCGGTGTTTGGTCTCGATCAGAAATATCAATTCGTTCAGGAAGTTGACCAGCAGCTCGCTGAGTGAATCGGCCTGGATCGAAAACGAATCACTGACGATTGCCTGGATCTCCTGGGGGTTGGCAATGATGTAGCCAACCAGCCCTTCCGCAGCCGTACAAAACAGGTGGTTGAGGTCTTTAGCTTCGATGATCATGCCGACGTCGGCCGTGTGATCCACAAAATGTATCTGTCCCATGCGAGTGGCCTTTCCCGTGTCTGGATCGCTTCTTCCAACAGTCACGCCCGTGGTTGGATAAAATTGTTACACTCAATCTACAGAGAGTTCGTGCGACCGATTTGTTCGTGTCGCCAAGTTGGATCGCCTGAAGCACGGAGACGAGTTGTTCATGGCCAGCAACCGTGACCCCAGACGCGGCGGCTCAGGCCGTCATCCCTCCTCAGGTTCGGCCCGGCCTGGTTCGGGCGGTGCAGGTCAGCCCCACCGCGAACCTTCCGAAGGACGGCCCACCCACTCTCGCCTTTCACTCCGCGAGCTCGGCCCAGGACGGTTCGAGCTGGTACATCCCGCGTGCGTGGAAAGGCTCTGGGATGATTACCTGGAAGCCCTGGAAGCCTGGCGGCAAGGAGAGCCCGAAGAGGCAAGAGACATGCTCAGGTTCGCCCTTGAGGGCTGTGGCGACCATCTTTGGATTCATTGTGCACTTGGACAGATCGGATTGGAACTGGACAAAGACCCTGCACTGGCGCAGGGCCATTTTGGGTATGCGTTTGATTTAGCCGAGCGAGCGATTCCAAGAGGTTTCGCTGGAATCCTTCCCCCGGACATTCGGGGAAATGCTCCGCTGTATCAGGCGATTGATGGCCTGATCCGATGCGCGACGGCTGCCGGCCGATCCGCCGAAGTTTCGGAATTGAGCCGGCTACGTGTGAAGTATGCGGGCCGGTAGCATTGCCTGAGACGAGAATAAAATGGATGGAATAGACGGTATCTTGGAGAGTTTCATGATTGGCCCAAGTTCATCAGAGTCCATACCGTCCAGGCCGTCCATGCTTTTCCGCCGAGCGCTCTGGATTTTCTTTCCCCGGCACCCGAGGGTGAGTGCCGCTTTTGTCAAATTTACCTATTGCGGGGTTTCTGGCTTGGGGATAGAAACACCCGCGTTCCGCGACTGATCTCGGGGCGGCCGGTCAAACGGTCGGGCCGAAGTCCTCTCGGGACGGAAGAGCATACGAACCGAGCGTTTTCATCGAGGGCGGTAGTGGAGGCCCTGCGTCCATGATCGTCCGCGTGGAATCTGATCGGATCGAAGTAGAGGCACCCGCCAAGCTGAATCTCTTCCTCGAAGTACGCGAGAAACGAAGCGACGGCTACCATGAGATCGAGACCCTCGCAGTGGAAATTGGCCTGTCAGACCTCCTGAGCTTTCAGCAATCGGCCACCGGCTCGGTATCGCTGGTCTGCGACGATCCGTCGCTCTCTTGCGCCGCTGACAACCTGGTGATCAAGGCTGCTGAACGTCTTCGTGAAGAGGTGGGCTGCACTGCCGGTGCTTCGATCGCACTCAAGAAGCGGATCCCGGTTCAAGCAGGTCTGGGGGGCGGTTCCAGCGACGCAGCCGCAACCCTCGTCGGCCTGAATCGGCTTTGGTCGTTGGGTTTATCTGACTCGGATCTGGCGTCACTGGGCGCGGAGCTGGGTAGCGACGTCCCGTTCTTCTTCGGTGGGCCGGCCGCCATCTGCAGGGGGCGAGGTGAAATTGTCACCTCGGTCCCGTTTCGAACGTCCTTCTTCGTGGTCTTGGTGAGCCCCGGCGTGGGGCTTTCCACGGCCGACGTCTACCGGTCGGTTCGTGTTCCACAACAGCCACATTCCGTGGCCGACTGCGAGAATGCTTTCCGATCGGGAGACCTGGATCGCCTGGCGAAGAGCTTGTTCAATAGGCTCCAACCGGTTAGCGAATCCCTTGTGCCGGACCTGAAGCGGGTCCGGGACGCCCTGTTGAATCTGGATCCTAGTTGTAACGGGTCCATGATGAGCGGTAGCGGCTCAGCCTATTTTGGTTTGTGTCCCGACCGGGATTCTGCCCTGGCTGTTGCTCAAACGCTCGAACCACTCGGAGTAGGACGCATCCGAGTTGTGCCATGCGGACCTTGAGACCTCGCGCATCGAGTAAAGGAGTACCGGCCGTGGATATCACTGAAGTTCGCATCAAGCTTATGGAAGACAATTCGGGTAGTAACGAGCGGTTGCAGGCTTTCTGCAGCATCACGTTTGCTGACTCGTTTGTCATCCGCGACCTGAAGATCATCGAAGGGGCCAAGGGCTTCTTCGTGGCCATGCCGTCGCGGAAGCTGACCGACCGCTGTAACCACTGTGGTACCAAGAACCATCTACGCTCGCGGTTCTGCAACCACTGCGGCAGCCGACTCGACGAGAACCGGGCACTCCGCGATGCGGAAGGACGTGCCAAGCTTCACGCCGACATCGCCCACCCGATCAACTCAGCCTGCCGGGAGAAAATCCAGGGGGCCGTGTTGACCGCCTACGCCGAAGAACTAGAACGTGCCAAGCTGCCGGGCTATGTTTCGCGCTACGATGATTTCGACGAAGGCGAAGATTATCAAAACCCATACGAGACCGCGGTGCCCAGCCTTGGGCACTCCGTGGCTGATCTGCCACCACTGCGACGGGGACCTCTTCGTTCCCACACCCAGCATAATCGCGGTTCCGTGATCCGTGGACCACACTCACCCAGCCGTCGAGAAGCACCCGTCGAGGGCGTTTCCTCAGAGCACCGCGGCGATTCCCACGGCTTTGGCGCAGGCCTCTAAACAAGGCCTCTTGCCACTCCTGATGAACACTTTGAAGTCATGAAGCCGACCCGACTGGCATCGCTCGCCAGTCGGGTCGGCTCTCTTTTTATGAGCCTTCCAAGGCTCAAACGCTCGGGGAGAAGCAGATCCGTTCCGCTCCGGTCAGCTCGATAGCGATGCCACGGCCGAACGGAACAACCGCATCCCATCCCCTTCCGGCCGAAGTTCGGAGCGAGTCCAGCGCGGGTGATGGTAAGGCAGCGCATGCCGCTCTGGATGAGGCATGAGCCCCAGAATTTGACCGGTTGGATCGCAAATCCCAGCTACCGCTCCCAGGGAACCGTTCGGGTTGTGGGGAAATTGCTGAGTCGGTTCGCCTTGCTCATCCACGTATCGCAAGACGATCTGCCCAGAGGCGTCCAGTTGCTCGAGATCGGCGGGCGACCGGGTGAGGAACTTGCCTTCACCGTGCGCGGCCGGAAGTTCCAGCGGTTCGTTGGTGGCCAGGAACGGAGTACGACCTGGTCGGGGAACGAGCCTGGTCCAGCGATCCTCGAAGTGTCCGGAATCGTTGCGTGTGAGGGTGACGGAACCGCCGTCCAAATTTCCAGGCAACAGACCCGCCCGGACCAGCACCTGGAAACCATTGCAAATTCCAAGAATCAGGCCGCCGCGGTCTCGAAGCCGCTGAACTTCGTCGCCCAGGCAGGACCCGAGCCGGGTCGCGAAGATGCGCCCGGCACCCAGGTCATCGCCGTAGGAAAACCCGCCGGGAATCGTCAGGATCTGGAACTGGGCGATGTGGCTGGTGTCGGCCAGCAAGCGAGACAGATGCCAGGTCTCGCAGTGCGCGCCGGCCAGTTCCCAGGCGTAGGCCGTTTCCTCGTTACAATTCGTGCCAGGAGCACGCAATATCAAGACTTTTGGTTTGGCCATCAGTAGCTCGCCTCGCTGCCCGGCACGCTGCCGAACTCGGGTTCCGCGCGATAGGCCAGGTTCCGTCTGATCAGATCGGCCTCGAAGACCTGGACTACAAAATCGGCCGCGATCTTCAGCCGGGAAGACGCACCCTTGCCGGGAAATTCAGACTGGGCGCCCCGTCGAAACTCGATCACGCCCACATGCTTGGAACGATTCTTGACGTAATTGATTCCCGGGATGCCATCAGCATCGCCAGAGATCAAAAGTGCCACATCGTAGGTTTCGTGAAGTGCGGTCATGTCGACCGCCAGGCTCGTGTCCAACCCCTTCTCGGTGATCGAATGGTGCAGCAGGTCAATCTTCCAGTGTCCTTCCTGGCGAATCTCGATGAAGTCGGTCGCGGCCTGAACGCCATGGTAGAACCGCTTCTTCCGCTCCAGTGCTCGCCGTTTCCCCTCGTACCAATCGCGGGTCTCGGTGAAGCACAAATTCCAGGCTTCCTCCATCCGGCGCTCGGGGGGGCAGTCGGGCATCCGGCGAATCACATCTTCCACATAACTGTCTCGCAGCCGGGCATTCAAATCAAAGCGGCTTCTCAACCGACCCTCGGCCTTGCTGTCGCCCAGATCCCATTCATCCATCTTGCCAACAACGTACCAGTAGATTCGCGCGTGCTGCGCGGGGGGCCAAGGAGAGCCTTCCGCGAACGTCTTGCCCCACTCATGAACGCTGCGGTCGAACAGGTGCCGGTAGAAAGATCCATAATCGTCAACGCGAAGGTTCAAATGCTTGAGAACACCATCAAGATTCGTTCCATCCACAAAAGTCACAAACTTCAACATGTCAATGTTCCTTTAAGGGTATATAAAAAAGTCATGGGTTATCCGGTCAGGCGTCCAGTGTTCGCTGCCAGGCGCCTAGCATCTTTGGGATTTCGATATCAATCAACTTTCGCCCGTCCCTTCCCTGAACGATGAAGCCCGCTTGCCGAGCCGGATCAACGGTTCCGATCCGGCCCCAGTGGGAAAGGCCATGGGCTTTGAGAATCTCCTGAAAACGAGGTTCGTCGCCCGGTCGAATCTCGACCACGAAGCGACTGGGATTCTCCGAGAACATCAATGCGCTCTCGGGAATATCGGAACCAGCATGAGGAACCGAGGCCAGCAGGATGCTCGCCCCCAAGCGGCCAGCCATGCACATCTCGGCAACGGCCGCCGCCAGCCCGCCATCGCTCACGTCGTGACAGGCGCGAACCACGCTGCTGCTGATCGCTTCATGAATGGCTGCGAAAGTTTTGCGAGCGGTCTCAGGCTCAACACGCGGAATTTTGCCGCCCGTCAGGCCCAGGTGACCAAGCCAGACCGATCCCGCCAGGCAGTCTGTTGTTTCGCCAACGAGGTAGAGAGAATTCCCTGGCTCTTTCAAATCCATGGTCACGCACTTGCGAACATCCGGGACCTGTCCCATGGCGCTGATGAGCAAGGTCGGCGGGATCGCCAGCGAGACGTCACCATGAGAGTACTCGTTGTAAAGACTATCCTTGCCAGAGATGAACGGAGTCTGGAATGCGAGAGCCAGGTCATGGCAAGCTTTCGCGGCCAGTACCAAAGAGCCCAGCGTTTCCGGCCGTTCCGGGTTCCCCCAGCAGAAATTGTCGAGTAACGCGATCCGGTTCGGATCCGCACCCACGGCCACGCAGTTCCGGATCGCTTCGTCAATACAACCGGCCGCCATCGCATAAGGGTCGAGCACACCCAACCGCGGATTCAATGCGCAGGAAATGGCCAGTCCCCGCCAGCGACCACGAACCGGAATGATGACCGACGCATCTCCAGGTCCATCTTCCTGGGCTCCCACCATCGGCTTGATGATGGTTCCGCCCTGAACCTCATGGTCATACTGACGGACAATCCATTCCTTGCTGGCAACATCCCAGTTCGAGAGAACAGCGAGCAGATCGTCGTTATAACTTGAGCGGGACGGTAGCGCGAGCGTTGTCTCTTGCACGGGCTCGAACCGGGCCTGCCGCACGATCCGGGGACGCCCGTCGTGCAGGAAATGCATGGAGAGGTCGCCCACGACCTCACCCTCATAGCGGAGATGGAGCCGGCCAGAATCGACAAACCGGCCCAGGACGGTGGCTTCCACATGCTCTGCCTCGGCCAGGCTCTGGAGCGCTTCCAGGTGCTCGGGCGGCACGGCCAACACCATGCGTTCCTGCGCTTCCGAGATCCAGATCTCGGTATAACTCAGCCCCTGGTACTTGAGTGGTGCCTTTTCCAGATCAACTTCCGCGCCCAGGTTCGCGCCCATCTCACCCACGGCCGAGCTGAACCCGCCAGCGCCGCAATCGGTGATCGAACGGAAGAGGCCGCGGTCGCGGGCCTGTAGTACGACATCCAGAATCATCTTTTCGGTGATGGCGTTGCCAATCTGGACCGAGCCGCCGGAAACCCCCTGGCTTTCGCTCGTCAGATCCACGGAACTGAAGGTCGCGCCATGGATTCCATCGCGGCCGGTCCGGCCGCCAATCGCGACGATCAGGTCGCCAGAGGCAACTTCCTTGTGGGCCTTGCCACGCGGGAGCAGGCCGACAGTGCCGCAAAAAACAAGCGGGTTAGCGAGGTAGGCAGGATCGACCGCGAGCGCTCCATTGACGGTTGGAATTCCCATGCGGTTGCCGTAGTCGCGAACCCCGGCTACCACTCCGCGAAGTACCCGCTTGGGGTGTATCACTCCTGGCGGAATCGTTTCAGGTTCCGTGTCTGGCGGAGCCACACAGAAGATGTCTGTGTTGGCGATTGGCTTGGCGCCCAGACCGGTCCCCATCGGATCGCGAATCACACCGCCGATTCCGGTATTCGCGCCACCGTAGGGGTCGATCGCCGAGGGGTGGTTGTGGGTCTCGACCTTGAAGCAAACATCGTGGTCGTCGTCGAACGAGACGACTCCCGCATTGTCTTCAAAGACCGAGACCAGCCAGTCGAGATTGAGGGTCTTCGTGGCCTGGAAAATCGTCGATTTGAGGAGGTTATCAATGACCTCGCCTTCAAAATCGACGATCCCCCTGAGTGTCTTGTGCGAACAGTGTTCGCTCCAGGTCTGGGCGATCGTTTCGAGTTCGCAATCGGTCGGTTCTCGGCCCTGTTCGGCAAAATGCGCCTGGATCGATTTCATCTCGGCGAGGCTAAGGGAGAGCTGGCCTTCCCGGCTGAAATGGACTAGCTCAGAATCGTTCATGGCGGACAAAGGGACGGTGATTCGCTCGAACTGGTAGCCGGCCCCGAGCCCAATCCGATCGAACGGAATAACCCCCTTGATGGCCATTTCCACGGCGTCGTTGCAAAGGACCCGGGAAATCAATGCGTCGATCGAACCGGTGGGCCCGGCGACCTGGTAAGTGCGAATGGCGCGACAATGCTCGATCTGGTACCCAAGATCTCTCAGCAGGGCCAGTCCGCTTTCCCCTTCCGGGTCGGTGACCCCAGGCTGACGGGAAACGTGAATCTGATGAGAAGCGGAACCGGGTGGAACTGCGGGGTTAGTGCTGGACTGTGTGCACGGGATGACTTCCAGCGACTCGACAACGGCATCCACGAACAGGCTGCCGGCAAGGTTTTCCATCTGCTCCCGATTGAGGTCGCCTTGAATCAGGAAGCCACGAGACGCGGAAACCGTCCATGGGCCAGGCAGATGCAATTCCGCCGCCTCGCGTTCGATTCGGCGGCCTTCGTGGTCGGGTTGTCCGGGACGAGGGGAAATCTGAATATGCCAGAGCATGAAAAAACCAGTCACAAATGGATCGGGATCAAGTTGGTTCAATCGAGCGATTCGGCGGAATGGAGCTTGGGTTGATCTGACAGTTGCTGGTGAGCCCGTTCAAACAACCCCCGCTGAGCCTTGGCCTGATGCCACCAGGCGTTCAGATCTTCTGAGTCCGCTGAATCCAGAAGGCGACGAAAGTCATCCAGGTTTCGCAGATACAGGTCAAGTGTTTGCAAAACAGCTTCACGATTCTGAAGTAAAATCGAGGTCCAGAGCGAAGGATCGGCCGCCGCGACCCGAGTCATGTCACGAAAAGCACCGCCACCGAACGGAAGACTGGAAGCCGGCACCGAACGAGCAAGAGCCGCCGCGAGGACGTGCGGTACGTGACTCATTTGCGCAAGTACTTCATCATGCACCCTTGGGGCCATGGTTTCAACATGACACCCAACGGAAGACCAGAACTTTCTTGCCAAATCACAGAGCTCCAGGGGTGTGGAATCGGTGGGGGTCAGCACGCAAAGACTGCGTGCGAAGAGATTGGCCCGTGCTGCTTCCACGCCTGATTTTTCGGATCCCGCAATCGGATGGGCGCAAACGACATGCCTGGCCAGCGCGGGGTGACCGCTCAGGGCGTCCACGATTTTGAACTTGGTGCTGCCGGCATCCGTGATCAGCAGGTCATCATGAACGAACGGCTCGCAGCGCAAAATATCCGAAGCGATTCGATCGACCGGCGTGCAAATGACAACGACCCGTGACCGGGGTATCGCCTCTTCAAATCGCGTCGTGAACGAATCCACGGCGCCCAGGGATTGCGCAAGAGCCAGGCGTGAATGATCACGACCAACCCCCACGACCTCGTCGGCAATTCCCTGCTCGCGCAAGGATTTACCGATCGAGCCACCGATCAACCCTACTCCAACAATCGTTACGGTACCGAATCGGGTCAACGCTTCACCCTGAGCTGGAAAGGACAAAAAAACTTTGCATTAATTTACCGATCGGCGCGGAAAAACGCGAGTTCAACGGCTCGTCGGACCCGCGGTTGGCGGGAAATCGATCGACGCGGACCCTGAATCGCCTTCCGGATCTTCTGTTGTTGCACGAGTCGTTTGTTCCATTGCGGCAAAGGGTGCCAACGCCCGAGCGAATGCCGCGGCGCTTTTCCAGCGGTCTCGCGGATGTTTTTCAAGGCTCTTGCGAATGATGCGATCGAAAGCTTCAGGAATCTCCGGCCGATGAACGCGAAGTGGAACGGTCGGGTGTTCCAAGATCATGGTGTAGGCATTGTTCCCCATCGGATCAAAGTCGAGGTAAGGATACTGGCCCGAGAGCAGGTAGTACAGCGTGGCACCCGCGCCATAAATGTCGGCCGGTTCCTTCACTTCCCGGAAATCTCGAATGTGATCGGGCGAGATGAAGCCAACAGATCCGCCCACGTCCCCCTGGTGTGTGAGGCCAAAAAAGCCGATATCGTCGCGAAAGCTCTTGGCCAGTCCGAAGTCGGAAAGTTTCACCACGGGGTCCTCGCGTGAACCTGTGACGAGCAGATTGGACGGTTTGATATCGCGGTGGACGAACCCGCAGGCATGCGCATGGTCGAGCGCGGAGAGCAACTGAATACCGATTCGGGCGATCGACTGCAAAGAGGGGAGCGCCGGCTGA
>Ga0007796_10000106_pt1 | contig 20980 bp, 19 predicted proteins | sample CryBogmetaGMA0M_FD_60373 | JGI IMG/M metagenome (GOLD analysis project Ga0007796, IMG submission 60373) | Freshwater microbial communities from Crystal Bog, Wisconsin, USA - MA0M | ecosystem: Environmental > Aquatic > Freshwater > Lake | place: Crystal Bog, Wisconsin, USA | collected 2009-07-06 | reverse complement strand
CCCTTCCCCACCCCCCGATGGAGCATCAGATGCACAGACTCCCCTATGAGATCGAACATGCCAGCCTCGAAGTCCAGAAGCACTACCTCCGCATGATCGCGGACGGACAGACACCCCGCTTTGCCGAGATGGCGGCCCTCCAGCAACCGCCGGGCACGAAGGGCATGGATCGCACCTTCATGGAGGGGCGGATGGACGGTTCCTGGCTCGATAAGCTGCCCAAGAAGCAGGCCATGCGGATGCTCCGTGAGGCAAAGGCAGACGGCATCTCAACGGCGGGCAAGTACTACATGTCGGGTCTGGCCGACGCTCGGGGGCACCGCGATCCCGAAGCGTGGGTGGACAGCGTGGATGACATCCGGCGGGTGGCACGGAACCGCAACTTGCAGGTGCAGGGAGTGGTCAACATCGAATCCACCCCAGTGCCCCCCAAACGGGTGCCGATCAACCCCAAGATCGTCCGCAAGCTGTCCAGCCAACTCATGGCACAGGACAAGAAGCTGTCCCGGCAGGAAGCCTCCCGCATCGTTCGGGAGCGTCATACCCCGCACTGGGCGAAGAAATCCGAGTAATGCAGTTCTTCCGACTCGCACGGCCATAAATCGGGTAGCAAACCCAAGCCGAAGCGAGGACGAACTATGCGGATGGAACGTGGGCATAACACCTACCCCGTCAAGCTGACGGCAGACCCGGCAACCTCTCAGGTGCTGTCGGTTGGTGCGGTGGCAGGGGCCGTTCTGATGGTGGTGGACGGTGGCGGGACCATCGAGTGGTACGCCAAAGACTCGGCTGAAGGCGAGCTTTTCAAGCTCTTCGACTCCGAAGGCAAGCCCTGTGCGACTGCCGTTTCTGCCGGGAATGCGTTCGAGCTTCCGGCCTCGATCTATGCCTGCGGTTTCCTTGTTGGTGGCGGTGCGGACGTTGAGGGATTCATCTCTGTGAGCGGGTGACATGCACGACCAGAAGACGCTGACCAACAGGGGGAAGCCTTCGAGCGGCACGGTCGGCCCTCCTCCCCCCGCCGTGACCTACCGAATCCTCTGCGAAGACGGCAGCAACCTGACAGCCGAGAGTGGCAACGTACTCCGCAAAGAGAAGAACACCTGACATGGCCGATACCAAAATCTCCTTGCTGCCTCCCGGCACTCTCACCCCTGCCAGCATCATGCCGGTCGTGACCGGTGGCGACACGAAGCGGGTGACGTTCCAGCAGGTGCTGGATGCGGTCGGTGTCATTCAGGGGCCGAAGGGCGATCCCGGTGCTGATGGTGCGCCCGGTCAGCCGGGTGCTGACGGCAAGGACGGTGCGGACGGGCAGAGCATCACGGTGTTCCAGTCCCAGACTGCCCCGACAGCAAACAGCGTTGGCGATCTCTGGGTGCAGGAAGTCTCGCCCGGCGTGTCGAAGCTCTACATCTGGAGCGGCACCGACTGGGACTCACTCGCCGGAACTGGCGGCGGCTCAGACATCCACATCGTCTCGCCCACTGAACCTCCTCCCGGCACTGAGTTGGGTGCGATTTGGATCGACCCCTCCGCAGAGGATCGCTACCCAGCGCCGCCTGTTTCTGAGCAGACGGACGGGCAGGTCATCGGCCTGTCTGCGGACGGTCAGTTGTTCCATCAGCCTTACATCGTCGGCGGAATCCCCGTGACCGTTGGCGGCAAAGAGTACCTCATCGCCCTCATCGACAGGTAACCATGCCCGCACCAACAAGACAAGCTCCGTATCGCACTGAAGCAACCGCCACGATCTTCTCGAAGGGGATCGTCGGGGTCTACACGGACACTGAAGTTGATGACCTTCTGTCCAAGCTGCCGACTGGGGGCGAGGGTTCTGCCGACCTGTCGAACTACTACGACAAGCCAGAGGTGGACGCTCTGCTGTCTGCCCTGCCTGAGGGTGGTGGCGGCACGGTGTATGAGCAGGATGTCGAGCCAGCCGGTGGCGTGTATCGCAACGGCGACCTGTGGCTCTCGACTCCGACTGCTGGCGAGGTGTCTCCGTCACCGACCGCTGGTGTGACGGGCGAAGAGCTTGAGCAACTCCAGAAGGCGGTGATTGCGGCACTGGAGCCCAAGCTCCCGCAGTCAGGGCTGACTGAGCCAGAGGTCGTTGCCATCGTTCGCAAGGTGATGGCTGGCGGGAAAGATCCGCCCCCCGACTTCGACTGGACGCCCCTCGTCCGCAAGCAGGGCACCGGCACCATCGAGGGCAAGCTGTTCAACGGCACCCTTACGCTGCGTGGAACGCTGGTCTTCACCTACTCGTCCGCCGGGACGTACACGACTGTCGCCACCCTGCCGACCAAGTTCCCCAAGCCAATCGCCTCCTATCAGTCGGTTGTGACCGGCAAGGAGAACGGTGTCGCATTCCGGTTTGTCTCGGTGGAGTTGGCTCAGAACGGCGACCTCAACATCGTTGCCTGCGGCGGCAAGGTTACGCACATCACCTTCGACGGGGTTACAGCCCAACTCGCATGAAACAGATCAACGTATTCAACGACGGCAGGTGGGTGGCGACCGGCGGCAGCACGACCGGCAGTGGCGTCACGCAGGCATATGTCGATGCGGCTGTGGCCGATGTTGGCGTGACCGTGCAGGCAGTCAACGATCAGGCTGCGTGGGCACTTAATGAGGTGGCTCGCCAACTCAGCGACCGGCTTGACCTCAAGGCCGACCGGGACGATGTCGTTCCGCCGACCGTCACCAAGCATGACCTGCCAGTTCCGCAGCCCACCATCCCGACTCCCGAAGGGTTGGAGTCCAACTTCAACGACTACACGGACGGGCTGCACTACTTCGAGCAGTCTGGCGTGCTGGTGTCGATCCTGCGGCAGCCCTACCAGACCACCATCGTCACCTACGGTGCGACCACCAGTGTCGTGCGGGTGGTGAAGAGCGAGGCTGGCCTGCCCACTCCGCAGAACCCGTCCACCATCCTCGTCTCTGATCCCACCGGCAAGTGGACCATCATGTCGAGCGAACAGCTTGACGCTCCGTTCGGCAATCCGAAGGCTGTCGATCTGTTCGCCCTGACCGGCAGCACGACAGACCTGTCCGATTACTACGTCAAGGGTGACGTAGATATGCTTGTGGCCGGGCGGGCTGACCAGCTTGAGTTCTCCCAGTTTCAGGGTTACGTCGGCACCCTCGACTCGGAGTATCAGGAGAAGTTCCGACTGTTGAATCAGGGGTTCGCAACGGTCGCCCAGAAGCCAGACGTTGACGAGGCGCTCTCCCTGAAGTCCGACAGGGCTAGCACTTACACCAAAACCGAAGTGGACGCTGCACTCGCTGGGGTTGCTGCTGCCGCACTGACTCCAGAGCAGATCGAGCAACTCGTCTCTCAGGTCGGCCCGGTTGACCTGACTGCCTACGCCAAGCTCGATGACTACGGGCAGGTGATTACAGCAAGTCTGATGAAGGCACAGGCTGTTGTCTTCACAAAGGCGAACACGACGCTCGGGTTTGCACGTTTTCCTGAGTATCCAGACGGGCGTCTGGGGCTCGAAATCAACGGGGCGGGCGGCGAGTTGCAGTTCGTGGCCTACGTTTCCGACCTGGCCGAATACTCCAAGAAGATCGACAACACCCAGAACATCGTAGCCAGAGGGGTTGTGTCTCAGGCGTATGCGTTCGGTGATGCGATTGAGCCGAACATGCCGGGCCTCGCCTACCTCGACACGCAAGAGGGCTACGGCGACCGGCTGGTACTCGACACCCGCAATGGCGTGGAGTACCTCGTCTACAAGTCTGACTTCGATCCCGTGAAGGCTCGGGTGGAATCGCTCGAAAGCAAGGCGGCACCGGCAGTCGATCTCGCCCCCTATGCCACCGTCGAATACTGCGATGCCAACTACGGCAAGAAGGACGCTCTCGACCTGCTGCGATCCCAGACCCAGACGATCTTTGACTCGATCTACACACGGGCAGAGTCGGACGCACGATACGCCCAGAAGTCCGACCTTGTCGGCATTGCCACTGAGTCTTCGGTAGCCGCCACCTACGCGACGAAGGCTGACACCAAGCTGTTCGTCACATCTGCGGATGTCTCGTCGTTCGTGTCTTCCTATGCCGCAGCCAACCTCTACACGCAGCGGCAGGTTGACGACCGCTTCATGCGGATCGACCAAGCGTTCAGCAAGAGCGACTTCGACAACCAGATGGCTCTCTTCCTGTACTCCCGCAAGCAGGTTGATGACAAGCTGATTGCCATCAATCCGATTGGTGCGCCGACGATCAACAATCCAGCGCTCGCTGAATTCAAGAAATCTGTTCTGGACGCTGTCGCCCTGATGCTGGCTGGTGGCAGTAAACAGCCTCCAGCCGACATCGACTGGACTCGGTGCCGCAATGCCGCAGGTACTGCCGACAGTGCGTCACTCGACGTTCGCATGATCGCTGGCGTGATGGAGTTCAGGGGGACGCTGTCAACTGGCTCGATCTCTGGATCGCAGAACATCTGCCAGCTTCCGGCCTCTTTCCCGCTGCCTGAACTGACAGCAAGCTACCCCATTGCGGCTCGGCTTGTTGGCAGCAATGCGGTCTACACCTACGCCAACTTCAACTCAGCGAACCGCACTGTTGGCGTAACGATGGCTTCAACCATCAACGAAGTCACGCTCTCCGGCCTCCGTGTAAAGGCAGCGTACTGACATGGCAACCATCTACTACTGGGACGGAACAAAGTGGGCTCCGACTACTGGAGTGGCTGGGCCTGCTGGCCCCGCTGGGCCAACTGGCAAGGACGGTGCCAGCGTTGAGGTGTTCGGCCCACAGCCATCACCACCGGCACCCACTCGCAAGGGAGACATCTGGCTGGATAGCAGCGTGTCCACCAGCAACAAGGACGATGTGTACCCCACTCTTCCTGAAGACCCGGCCCCCATCGTTGTGCAACTCACCCCGTAGCGAAAGGATTCCATCATGGCGGTTTCTGACATCAGGATTTGGGACGGCACTGTTTGGACAAGCATTAAGGGTCCGAAGGGCGATGCTGGCACGACCGGTGCGGCTGCGACCGTGACGGTTGGCACTGTGGTCACTGGCGCTGCCGGGTCTGCTGCCGCCGTGACCGACAGCGATCCCAGCCCTAACGCCTCAACGCTCAATTTCACGATCCCTCGCGGTGATGCCGGGCAGGCTGCGACGATCAATGTCGGCACCACAACCACAGGTGCTGCCGGGTCTATGGCACAGGTGACCAACGTCGGCACGGCCAACGCTGCCACGCTCAACTTCGTGGTCCCGCAGGGTGCGAAGGGTGATCCCGGTGCGGGCGTGGCGATTCAGGGCACCAGCACGGCATACCCTCCTGCCGCATCTCCTGCCGCTGGCGACCTCTGGATCATCGGCACCGGAGGCACGGTTGGTGCCCCAGCTTCCTCAAGCGGGCCTGCCGCACTCGGAGATGGCCTTGTGTACGAAGGCGGGCAGTGGGTCAACGTCGGCCCGTTTCGAGGCCCGCAGGGAACCGCAGGCAATCCCGGCACCGCAGCCACGATCACGGTCGGCACTGTGACAGGGCTCGCCGCAGGTTCGGCGCCGACAGTCTCAAACACCGGCACTGCCCAGAACGCCATCTTCGCGTTTGGCATTCCGGCTGGTGCTCAAGGGACTCCAGGCACGAACTATCAGGTCTACAACTCGGTCGCCACTCCGACCGGCATGCTGGCTGGTGCGATGTGGCTTGTCCCTTAGTCGGCTCTCTTGCGGGCTGGCAATTGGGCCACCCGCTCATGCTCTAGGAGGATCGCATGGCATCCGACGTTCGCATCTATGACGGCACGACATGGCAGAGCCTCAAGGGGCCGACTGCCGTCTCGGCAAACGCCAACAATCTCGCCACGTTGGGGACGGACAATCTTGTGTTCGTGAATCCCACGACGGTTTCCAACGCCACCGCGATCACGACGAAGTTTGTGGCGAAGGCTGGTGACACGATGACGGGCGCGCTCACGGCACCAGAGTTGATTGCCACAAACGATGTTCAGATTTACGACTCAAACTTTAAGCTCTTTGCAAACGTCGGCACGAGCATTCAGCCGCAACTCACTGTGTCGTCTAATTCGTACTTAAGGTTTCTTCGTGACACAAATCCATTTGGAAACATGTGGCGGTTTGTGACCAACGGAACGACGGCTGTGGAATTCCAGTCTACTCTTCAGACCGTCTTCTATCACCCTACGGTTACCGGCCCAAAGAACTGCATTCCCAGAAGCAATCTCGGCTCTGTGACGCAGACTCTCTTAACTGCTAACTACAGCGGGCTTTATTACACCGACAACAATCGCCATCTGGTTTTCGACACTTCTGCGTCACCACTGACATACAACATCGCCGCTGGGCTAAGCACCTTTACTGGCGCGCAATGGTCACTGGGCTATAAGGCTTTCGTGACCAACAGGGTGACGGTAAGTATTTCCATGACTGTGGGCGCAACCCCCTGTACCCTAATAAGCCCGCTTGGTTCATTCACTAGCACGGGTGCGCCTGCCATTGCAGTTCGTGTTAAAAAGGGTGGTGTAGCCACAATTACGCAGCTTGACGCCACAGGAACCCTCTTTCAGATCACAGGCGACTTGGAACTCACCACCGACCCACTGCGAGACGCTGACGGCAACGAAGAATTCGAGACTTCCTTGATGTCTACCGAGTGGGTGACACCAGAAGAGGCTGTAGTCGGCTACCCGGCAGACCCGGTGATTGTCGATGAGGGGATGCCCGCAGCCGCTCCTGAGTAGCCAGCCGAACTGACCAGTAAAATATTCCGCATCCACACCAGAGGGATTTCCCATGTACTACACAGCACACGACGCCATCGACTACCTCATGCAATCCGCTGGAGGTGGTGCCCAAGATCAGGAGCATCGCATCCTGCGGGCCAGCGTCCATCACTCCTACCGGGATGTGACCAACGCAAAGGACTGGCTGTGGTACGTCACGGAGGGGAGCATCACCACTGTGGCGGGCAAGAATGCCTACGTCCTTCCAGAGGACTGCTCGAACGTCGATGCGATCATCATGCCAGATCGCACGACCACCACCTCCTACATCGCACCCGCTGAGTGGGCAAGGCTGGAGCAGAGCCAACTGACTTTGGGCGAACCTGTCTATTGGTCGGTTATGAAGTCCAGTGATCCGGTGCTGTTCGACCGGTGGGAACTCCGCATCGCTGGCATCCTTCCTGTGGGCACGGTGCTGCGGTTCACCTACCGTCGCCGCCCCAAGCCGATCACCCTCATGGGCTACGAGACGCAGGCCCGCACAGGGTTCGTGGATGTGGCGGGTGTCAACGTGCAGGGCAAGACCACCAACTTCCCAGAGAAGTGTGCTGGTGCGATCTTCCGTGTCGGCACCCCATCGAACTACCCAGAGCCGCTGTCTGGGTTCTACCCGTATCACGCACAGGGGATGATTGCCAGTCGAGTCGATCAGGACACGCTGACGCTGGAGAACGCCATCGGCACCTACACCGGTTGCCGGTATGTGATCTCCGATCACCTCGATGTCTCCCCCAACATGTTCACCGCACTGCTCACTGGGGCAGAACTTTGGATGGCTAGGATGTCTGGAAAGGACATTTCCGGCCCCCTTCAGATGTACCAACGCGATCTCAGGTTGAGCATGGAGCAAGACGTAGTTGCTCCTGTTTCTGGCCGACGCGCTCCGTATGATAGAGTCCCAGATAACGATGGCGCAAAGTACGCCGGAATCTACAGTCCAATGGGGCCCGATCAAGGCACATGAAGAAGAAGTACGCTACTCCTGAAGAGGCAAGAGAAGCCGCTCGACAGAAGAACAGGGAGTGGAGGGCTGCACATCCAGAGCGAGTGAAACAGTACAAGAAGTCTGAGTCCGTTCGCCGTGCAGAGCGGATGGCTTCTGACCCCGAGTACGCAGCCAAAGAGCGTGCGAGGAGTGTTCGTACCAGCGTTGCGTGGCTAAAGACAAAAGCCGGGAAGGAATACAAGCGAGCAAAGGATGCGGAGTACAGAAGACGGAAGAATCAGGATGAGTCCCGCCTGAGCAAAGCAAGGCTGTCAAAGGCCGCATCTGCACGACGGCAGATGGAACGCAACATTCAGGCGAGGATTGCAAAGGTGGTGCGAACCCGAATCGGTTCGGCACTTGCTCGCAACGCCACGAAAGCCGGGCTGACAACGGAGCTTCTTGGTTGCACTATTCCCGAACTCCGCTCGCACCTCGAATCGCAATTCCAGCCCGGCATGACATGGGACAACTGGACGGTTGATGGCTGGCACATCGATCACATCAGGGCACTTGCAAAATTCGACCTGACTGATGCAGAGCAGCAACGTATGGCATTCCACTACACCAACCTCCAACCGCTTTGGGCAGCAGACAATCTCCGAAAGGGGGTTGCCTAATGCAGCGAATCGCCAGATGGCTGGGTCTTGCAACACAGGCCAGTCCCTACAGCATCCAGCCGGGTGCAGCAACGCAGCAGGTGAACTTCATCCTCACCGCTCCCGGACAGATCGCCAGTCGGGGCGGCATGCAGGGGGCGACGTTCCGCTCTGGGGACGTTCCCACTGGGGTGATCGAGCAGGTCTTCCCGGTGTCGGGTGGTCTGGGAAAGCCCGACCGGATGCTGGTCATCGACTCTGAGGGGGTCATCGGGTTCGTCAACGGAGCGACGTTAAGAGGAGGCTGAGATGGCAACGCTGATCGACCTTACCGGGCGACGATTTGGCAGGCTGTTCGTTGAAGGGACTGCCGGGCGAGAAAGCAGTGGAAGGATGAAGTGGCTGTGCCAGTGCGACTGCGGGCAGAAAACAGCAGTTCGCGGCTCAAGGCTGAACTCAGGCAAGACAAGGTCGTGCGGATGTCTTGTGAAAGACACTGCCACCAAACACGGACACGCAAGAGACGGCATGGTTTCAAGCGCGCTTGGCAGGTGGCGCAGCATGATCCAGCGATGCACCAACCCAAACACCAAAGCGTTCAAGGATTACGGAGGTCGAGGAATCGCTGTATGCGAGCGATGGAGGAGCTTTCAGAATTTCCTTGCCGACATGGGAGAGCCACCCACCGGAATGTCGTTGGATCGCATCGACAACAACAAGGGGTACTGCCCAGAGAACTGCCGTTGGTCTACGCCTCAGGGTCAGTGCAGCAACCGTCGCTCAAACAGGTGGCTTGAGCATTCTGGAGTGCGGATGACTATCGGCGGCTGGTCGGATGAAGTGCGTATTTCGCGCAGCTTAATTCAAGCGCGTATCGACCGTCTGGGCTGGTCAGTCGAGCGTGCCCTAACCACTCCCGTCAAAAGCAGGGGGGTGCCATGCCCATCGGCAAACTAGAGGTCGCAGGTGTCCCCGTTACGGTCGTGATGGGCAGGTGGAATTACAGTTACTTGTACGCTGGCTACGGCCAGAAGCCACTTCGCATCGACCTGACTGACGGCACGATTGCCTACGCTGGGATACCTGGCCCCGAGAAGGAACCCGACATCGCCATCGGTGTTGACCTTAGATTTTACATAGCTAGGGTAGACACTGTGGCATCGGGCACCCAGTACACCCTGCCTCCGCAGATCGCATTCAGCGGTGTGTGCCAGCGGCCTGCTGTGGCGACAGCGTATCTCAGCGGCGACGGCATCGGCAGCGTGAGCGTTGTCGATGGGGGGCGAGGGTATCTGGAACCACCGGACATCTCCCTCTTTGCCAGCACCGGTTCGGGGGCTGTGTTTCAGGTCATCCTCGACACAGGCAGTGACGCTCCCGGCACAATCGCCACTTCGCAGGTAATCCGCAACGCCGACTATACCCCCTGCTTGACGGCAGTGAACTACGACGGGGTGGCGGTGACTGCCGCCGGGACGATCCAGCCCAACTGGTCGCTGACTGACACCTACGGCAACATCTGGACGGTGGCTCGCAAGGTTGGAACTCTGATCACCTATCGAGTGACTCTTGTCGGCAGTGCCAGCGGTGCCACGCCAACCCAGACAACGAACGCAGTGGTCGAACTGACATTCAACTCGACAGCCCTCTCCACGACATCGCAGGCTTTCTTCCCGACCACATTGACGAACGCCAATGTCGCCGTCATCTCTGGCGGGGCAGGCTACGATCCCACCAAGCCGTTCGTGCTGGAGATTCCCGGCAGCTTGCGGCAACTTGGCGGGGCACCCGACTACACCAAGTGTGGCGAGTCTGGAACGCAGCCGCTGATCGTGGAACTCTATACGGCAGACAACCCGTACAGCCCGACCAACCAGTTCACCGACAGCGTGGCTCGCCCTATCAAGAGCGTGGCTGTCCTCGATGGGGGAACGGGCTACACTGGCAATCCGACCATCATCCTCTCGTCCACTGGCGGCAACGCTGTGCTGCGAGCAGAGACTGAGGGAGGTGCGATCACCAGCGTCACAGTTCTCTATGGCGGCAGTTTCTCGTCGCCGCCTGGAGCGACTGCGGACTCTGGCGGTGCTGCTCTTGTGCCCATTGCCCGCGCCCACCTGCGGGGCGTGTACCAATGTGCCTACCGCTGGGTGGATGACACGCCACCAGATCGAGGCGGGCCGATTTGCTCCAGCATCTCACCGATCCAAGAGGTGGACTGTGGCGAGGGGGCAGGCTCGCTGGTGTGGGACGTTGAGCAACCACCGGACCTCGAAGGACGGAAGCTCAAGCTCGAACTCTGGAGGTCAAGCTCCAATCAGGCATACACGCTCTACCGGCTCCCTGAGTCTGCCGAGACGCTGGACGATCTGACGGATGCGGAACTGACCAACGCAGACCGCGACAACTACCTTGCGATGCCGATCCTGCTGCCGAACGGCGAGTTGAACGCCACCCGGTTCGGTGTCCCGCCGGTCACCATGTCAGTGGCCTGCATGTATCAGGACCGGTTGTGGATCGCTGGTGACACGACAGGGGCCAACCCCAACTCGCTGTACTACTCTGAGGTGGATGAGCCTGAGAGCATGCCCGACAGCAACGAGCTTGTGCTGCAAACCAACGTCAAGGGGCACGACCACATCACAGCGTTGATTCCCTACGGCGGATCGCTGGGTGTGATGCAGGCCCACCATGCCTACCGGCTGTCCTACGTCGCCCAGCCGCTCATCGATGCCAATGTCCAGCTTGCTGCCTACAGAGGATGTCTCAACCAGAGATGCTGGGATGAGTACGAAGGCGTGATCTATGCGATGGACACTGACGGCGTCTATGCAATGGATCAATCAGGGCAGGTCAAGAACATCAGCGACCCGATTGCAGACCTCTGGATGGGACTGATCGACTTCGGTGCCTCCCAGTGGTTCTCGATTGTGGCCGACAAGAACCTGAACTGCCTGCGGGTCAGCGTCCGTCTGGTGACCGACGATCCCGGCGAGTACCCCACCCGGCAGTTCTGTTTCTCCTTCATCACCAATGGCTGGTGGGAGGAGCGGTACCCCAACTCGCTGGTGGGTGGGTGCAACCTCACGGATGCCACCGGCTACTACCGCTGCTTCTACGGTGCCGCCAACGGCAAGACCTATGCCATTGGCTATGGCAACACAGACGTTGCGAGCAACAGCATCGGCAAGGTGACGCTCACAAACAGGGGTTCCGGCTACACGCTGCCGCCAAAGGTGACTGTGTCGGGTGGGGCTGGCGCTGTGATCGAGGCGGCTGTGGATGGGGATGGCGGGCTATTGGGCTTGTACGTCCGCTGCGGCGGCTACGGGTACGAAGACCCCGAGATCACCATCGAGCCACCAGCAGATGGCGAGCAGGCGACAGCGGAGTGCGAACTGGTCAATGGGCCGGTCGGCATCCCCTGCTGGCACAAATCAGGGAACATGGAATACCCGTCTGACGCACTGGTGCCACCGGGCAAAGGCGACCAGAGCCGGAACGTGGCTGTGCTGTTCTCCCCGACTCAGGGGACGACGCCTCTCAAGCTCCGCATGTACTACAACAACCAGCCCTACCCCCGCTCCTACCGGACGCACAGGGAGCGTGGCGACGGTGTGATCTACCAAGACAACGAGCCGTCTGTGGTGATCGACATGGATGCCGGTCTGGTGCCAGAGAACATCTCGTCGGGGGTGTGCCGGGCCCTCTTCACCGGCCACACGATGGAAGACATCAGGGGCAACGACAAGCATGTGGCTGTCGAGGTCGCTTCTGTGACGAGCGGCACCAGCAAGGTTATTCTGCACCAACTCGATGTGTTTGGTGTGCCTACGCCGCAAGGAGGCTGACGATGGCTTTCACAAAGCAGGGCGGAAGCATCGAGCAGGCACTGATCTCGGGTGGCCTGAACCCAATGGCGGCAAACGCTGTCATGTATGCCATTGCCAACTGTGCCCAGCCGCTGGAGCATCGCGGGCCGTTCACGATCAACTACGTCCCGCAGCAGGTCAGGCTTCAGACCCCAGAGGCAAAGAAGTATTCCTTCCCAGACTCGAAGTTCGTCACCTCAGAGGGCGAGCGGCGACCGTACCAGAAGAAGCAGAGCGACGAGTGTCAGGGACCGAACCCTCCTCAGTCATGCTTCGACAACACAGGCGACAACGGCGGCGGAAACACAGGCGACTGCGGGCTGGCTGACGCATGCGACAGGCTCGACCAGCTTGAGGAGTACATGCGTGGGGTTCTCGAAACCCTCCAGCAGATCGCAGATGCACTGGAAGCTGCCCGAGAAGCCGTAGCCAAGCTGCAAGACCGGATGCAGAAAGCAGAGGATCGCATCCAGCGGATCGAAGACTTCCTCAAGAACACGACAGCCTGCGAAGGCGACAACATCCCACCCAACATCCTGCCGTGATACATGGGCCTATTCACTTGGACGAAGAAGCTCCTCACGGTAAAGGGCAAGCTTGCCATCAACAAGGCATGCTGCTGCAAGAAGGGGTGGTACTGCATCCTCACAAAGGCTGGCGACTACGAATGCCGCAACACGCCTCCTGACCTCTTTGCAGGCGAGCAGTTGCTTGATGAGTTCAAGACTGAGGACGAGTGCAAGAAGTCCTGTTTCAAGCCTTACTACTGCTACCACCCCAATCCATCGACTTACGACTGCGTCCCAGAGGACGAACTTCCCAACGGCACCGATGACCCCGACATCCTGTCTGGACCGTTTCCTCAGTCACAGTGCGATGACAAATGCACTGAGTGCAAGCCATGCTACGAAGCTGCCTGCAAGTTTGCTGCGTGTGGCGGCGACCCTCCCACCCAAATGGTCAACTGGGAAGACAGCGAGGAGTGCAAGAACGGCAACCCGTTCCTCGACCTTGTCTACTGCTGCGAGTCGCTCAACGAAACATGGAAATACTCTGCCGACATCGGTGGCTGGGAGATGACCAGTGCATGTGGTGACGGTCGGCCACTGACGGGCAACACCAACTTGGTCTGCGAAGGCAATCCTCCCGGCAACGGCTCGTTCCCGCAGAACGCCAACGATGGGGACGAGGTTCAGTTTCCGTGCAAGCCCAGCTTCGACAAGTTTCCGAAGAACCAAGACAACTGTCCGAACTGCACATGGAACTGTGAGGACATCTCAATCCCGAGTGCGTCACAGGGCGACCCTCCAAAGCAGGTCAAGGAGTGCAAGCGCAACCTTGAGAAGAAAACGTACCGGATGCTGGACGATTGCCTGCCGTCGTGCGCCGATTGCTGGAGATGCACATCACCAACCGAGTGCATTAAGTACAAGTGCGGTACTCCCAGCAACGAAGAGCGTGCGTCCAGAGCGGCGGATTGCAGTCCGTTTTCGGCCCCGTTCGACAACGAAGCAGACTGCCTTGCGTGTGCCGCCATCAAGTGCAAGCCTCCTGAAAGCTGGATATGCAACCCGCAGTGCGGCAACAAGAAGCCCGACTGCATCAAGCTGCCTGCCAGCAGCACAGTGACCATTGGCGTGTATCCGTCCTACGACGCCTGCATGGCGGCAGGATGTGCTGACAACCCATGCGTTGCCAACCAACTCCAGCCTCAGGCTGTGTGGATGTGCGGCGGCGACTGCGGTTGCTACCCGGTCTGCTCGCCTCTTGGGACACCCACCAACGGAACAACGACGTTCGCCTCTCTGGATGAGTGCATTCGGAAGTGCTGCATCCTGCCGAAGACATGCACGGTGAAGATCAATCCCGGCAAGCCGAAGGCGGGCAACAACACGAAGGTGCAGAATGCTCTGGAGTCCCGGTTGAGTTTCACGACTCCGAAGTTGTCTGGTGCGGGTGGGTCATGGTCGCTCACCTACACGCCAGATGGAGCATCAGCCCCGATCACAGTGTCAGTGTCGCTCCGAGACAGCACCGGCAAGCCCAGTGTTTCGGTGTACTCAGGTGCTGCCGGGATCACTCAAGCACAGATCGAGAAGCAGAACATGCTGTGGCCCCTACAGGGCACCAACCCAGCAGCAGTTCTGTGCTGGTTCGCACTTCGAGGGCGGGAGGATGACGGCGGGAATGGCACCATCCTGCCTGCCCCAGCCATGACATCCGACAACATCTGTGCTGGGACAAAAACATTTGTGTTCCCTGCCTTCCTGTATCAAGAGCTTGGGTACTCTGGCGGATACTCAGACGGAACGAACAACGGGTACACCAGCAGGTTCCCGTTCTTCCTCGACTCTGATGGTTACGGCGAGCCAATGGTTTCCCTTGAGGTCACGTTCGAGTGAGGTTCCATGTCCACCCTGCCACATGAGTACACATCTACCCCTCGCGGGCACCTGACGATCTACCGGTGCCGCCACTGCGGGGCAGCGTTCGCTACCGCTCATGGCCCCCCAGACCGCCCCTGCCCAGAGAGGAACAAGAAGACAGCCGACGAGACTGTCCCGGCTGGGGTGGGGACGGAACTCAAACGGATGCTGGGGTGGTTCGGGATCGAGGCAACCGCCAACTGCTCATGCAGGAAGAAAGCCAAGATCATGGACGAGCGGGGGCTGGGCTGGTGCTGGGCCAATCTCAGAACGATATCCGGCTGGCTTGAGGAGCAGGCCCGCAATCGGAAGCTGCGATACAGCCATCTGGCAGGGAAAACCCTGATTATCGCGGCCATTTGCATGGCATGGGGACGGGAGAAGTGGGCCATAAATCGGGTACGGAGGTACTCGACATGGCCGCATCCCAACCCAGCGCAGGAAGCGTCCTGAATTACCAGTCCGGTATTCAGGTCGGTCCCTCGAACAACATGGGTGCCCTCAAGGGGATGCTCTATGCCCCCCAGCACACGGTTCCCGGCTCTCGGGCCGGGCAATCAGCGGCCCAGTTGTTCTCCAAGCAGAACATGATGAACGACTGGGGGCAGATGTCCAATGCCGCCCAAGCTGCCAACAGCCAGAACATCATGGCGGCGAACAAGCTGCGTTCTGAAACGACCATGTCGGGGATGCAGAACCTGCAACGCATCTACGGCGACTTCAACGACCGCAACCGGGCGACTGTAGACCTCAACTCTCAGGTCGCATCCAGCAACATCGGACTCCAGATGGGGACCGCTGCCGCTGGCATCAGACGAGCGATGAACATCGCAAGAGGTAACCCATGATCTCTGGCAACTCGATGTACCCAGTGTCGCAAGGCGTCAGGGTGTCTGGCAGTTCGTTCGGTGGCGGGCAGACCTCCTCTGGTGCCAACTTTACGTCTGTGGCCGGTCAGTACAACCCGCTTGGTGTGCAGGCAAAGGGGCAGTCCACCTACCAGAAGCCCTCCTACATCGATCCATCCGCCAGCATCAACAACACGCTGGCACAGGGCGATGCAATGGGCGACTATCGCGCCAACGTGAAGAGTCTCGACAGGGGCGGCTTCTCTCGGGGCAAGGGTTCCCAGTACGCCGCAGGGCTGGCTGGAGTGAAGGCTGTGAGCGAGGCCCGCAACCGTGCGGCCAACACCCAAATGGAAACGGATCAAGCCAACTCGCAGATCAGGCAGGACTTCCAGTATGGGCAGGAGATGGAAGCCCAGAAATATGCAATGGCAGCACACGACCTCGATCAATCCAACTGGAGCGTGTTCCAAGCGAACCAGCAGGCACTCGCCCGCATTCGTGCAGCACAGCAATCCGGCCAACTCCAGATCATCAACGCCGCAGTCTAAAGGACGCACTTATGTCTCACTCCGAAATGCCACCGCTCGACCTCGATGACCTCAAGCACTCTGCCGTCAAGCGAATGCTCAAGCATGCACTCTCCAAGCATGGCCACCATGCCAAGCACCAGAAGGAGAAGGGGCATGAGGATGACGATGCAGAGCGTGAAGCTCTCTCGGACCTCCATGAGGAGAAGAAGGGCAAGTCGAATCATGTGCCGGTGAAGAAGCACGACCTGCCAGCCCATTTGTTCGGGCAAGACGACGAAGAGTCGCCCGAAGAGAACGACGGTGAGAACGAGGAAACGGAAACGAAGGGTGACAAGAAGCCCCCGTTCCAGTTCGGCAAAAAGAAGTCTGGCGGCAAGAAGCCTTTCCCCTTCGCAAAGAAGTGACGCATGTCAGACGTTGTACGCAGGGCTGTCGAGAACCTGAGGCGTCTTACGGACGCACAGCAGGCGGCTGCGCGTGCTGCTGACGCTGCCAACCCGCCTCCCGCAGATCGCGGTCGAGTCCTGATGGACACGATGCTCAACAAGAATGCGGCCCGAGACAGGATCGCTGCTGCGGAGGCGTTGAAGCAGAATGCCCCGATGTCTTACGCCCACATGAGGATGCTGCACGACAACCTTTATACGAGCGTTGGTCGCCGGTATTTCCTCACGCAACTGAATCCAGAAGAGCAGATGCAGATTGTGCGGGTTGCCGACGATGCCAACAGGGCATGGGGCGACAACTTCCGTGCTGTACTGAACGATCCGACTAAGGGAGAGAGTTTCACTCCTCCGGTAGGCCCGCCACCCAGCGACCGAGTCCCGCTCCAGCCTCACGAACTGAATCCTCCCGGCTGGAGTCCATACGTTTCGACATACGCAGACCCTGCCGAAGCGTACTCGCAGCCCAGCAGCAAGCTTGAAAAGTTGCCCGCTCATCTTATGGACGAAGGTCCAACGGGCGGCGGTAGCGACGTAGCCCAGCTGTTCACGCCTCGACGGCTAGTTGATGCCGACGGCGTGACGCACGACATCGACACCCGAACTGACGAGTTCCGCAAGCACGAAGGATGGAACAACGAAGATTACGTTGACAAGTACGGTTACTACGGCACCACCTCGTTCGTTCGCCCCCAGTACACACCATCAGAGAAGATTGCCACTCCCGCCCGCCAGTTCTTGAGCGAGCGAGTGGCCCCGCTTGCGAGACTGAACCCAGAACTCTTTGATGGAATGCCGGGAGTGGTCGAAACTCTGGCCGACCATGCTGCCATCGAGTCTCTGGACGCATGGAAAGCGGCTCGTCTGGCGGAAGCGGCACACGTTCGACTGAGCGACAAGATGCGTACCGGTGGTCTTCAGGGGCATGAGGCCAGTGTTCTTCAAAACGGCCACGACCTGATGCGTGGCTTGTACGCAGAGCATGAGATCAGAACCCCGAGAAGCACCCATGAGTCTGAGGCAGAGCGTGCCCGCAGGCTTTCGGTCGGCCCGATGGGTCCACCCAAGACGGGAGCAATGGACGCTGTCAGCGAGACTGATTTGGAGGGTCTTCCAGAGTTCGGGGTCATGCGTGGGCCTCGACCTTCTGTCAGCAGCAGGCTGAATGCACTCGAACTCCTGAGGATGTACGACCCAGACGGGCATGGGATAGCCCGCCACGCAATGACCGAGACGCTTCCTGACGGGACGCTCCGGTATCCAGACGAAGCCCTCCGTACTGCCCTGATGCTTACGTCACGCATTGCTGAAAACCGGACGTTTCCCGGTGTGCAAGCTCATGTCAACACGGCAATGGACTTCATCAATGCTGTCCGTGCGGGAGACGGATTGCCACCCGCCTCTCTAGGTGCCAACACCGAGAGCTTGATCACAGAAGCCGGTCACCGAATGTCAGCAGAGATCGAAAACCCTACTGGAAGGACGGGGGAGGGCAGGCGCACAGTCGGCTTTCCGATCAACAACGCCACCCGCTGGCTGCGGGACGAACTTGAAGTCCAGTCTCGACTCAATCCTATTGCTCTAAAGTCGGTCAGCGTTGACGATCCTCTGCGGTACGAGTTCAGCAGGCCCGACCCCACCAACGCACCTGCTGCACCCCCGTCCGATCCGGCAGGCGTGGAAAGTCCCGGCACATCGCAGGACTTTGGGTTCATCGGACCTCCCGTCCAAACCAAGCTTCCTCGCCCTCCATCTCCCGCCCCGTACCAGCCGCCCGGTGTCAACGGCACCCGCCTGACCACCGACCAGCATCTCGCGGAAGTGCGTGATGGCAACGCTATCGGCACTCAGGCTACTCAGGATGTCATCGACTCCAGGCAGAGCCGCATCGACTGGCTGAGACAGAAGGGGCACACCGAAGAGGCGGCAGCAGCGCAGACCGAACTCGATGCACTGAAGCCCAAGCCACAGCAGGGCGAACTCCCAGAACTCAAGACCGAAGGCACTCCGGTCACCACCACCTCACCCGACCAGCACCCCAACGGTGCAACTCAAGACGCAGGAGAAGATGACATGGCAAAGGGCGACATCGGCAAGCAGGTGGCGAAGGCTGCGGAGACTCTGGCTGGTGCTGGTGAGGCGGCACCTGCTGCCAAGCGGGTTGCGATTGCTCCCCCCGCCCGTGCGCACGCAAAGGCCAACAACGTCGATCTCTCGCAGGTCACGGGCACTGGCAAAAACGGGGCTATCACAAAGGCCGACGTTCAGGCATACATCGACAGCAACCCCGCTGCCCCCGCAGCAGAGAAGGGTCCGCTGCCCCCCGTTGGCACCGGCCAGACCCCTGCTGCCAGTGCGGCAAAGCCTGCCCCTGCACAACAGAATGCCGCCCCTGCCGCCCCCAGTGGCACTGTTCGAGCGAAGAACGCAGCAGAGATCGTGAACTTCGTGAAGAAGGGCACGAACGGGTTCGACGGTGGCATCCCGAATGCAATCAAGAAGTACGGCAAGGAAGCTGTTGATGCCGCTGGCGTGTCTGACAAGAGGGGGTCTTTTGACCTGCACCCAGACGGTGACGCTCGCCTTGCTGCCCACTACGGCGCTACTCCAGAAGCCAAGCCTGACCAGCTTCCTCCTGTCGGTGCCCCGCCAGCATCCCAAGCCACTGCTGGTGTTCAGGGCGCTGCGGCACCTGCTGAAACTCAGGTGGCTGACCTGCCGGGACAGGCTAGCAGGCACACGATCTACTACCGACTTCCACAGGACGGAAAGGACTGGAGGGTAGCCCATGCCAGCAGCAAGGAGGAGGCGTTGGCTGCGGCATCTGCTCACCCTGAGGCTGTGATTGGCGGGTATGCAGTTGACGGAAAGCAGGTATCGCTTCGCCCGCAGGGTCCACCTGCCGGTCCAGACGTGAAGCCCGGCGCAGCTTCACCCGCCCCGCCGCCGGTTCCGGCCGTGCCGGGCTCTACCGGAAACCCTCCCGGCAACGTCATCTCTCCACAGATGATCGAAGGTGTGATGAAGCGTATCGAAGCTGCCGGGTACATCATCACCCCCAAGCAGGCCGCTCGCATCATCATGGAGCATAACTCCAGCGGGAAGTGGGTGCTGCCTGCCGACGCAACCCCTGTTGGTGGTGCTGGCCCCGCTCCCGGTGCTGCTCCATCCGCTCCGTCACCCACTACTGCCGATCCCTCTGCTCCAAAAGGTCCGACGACCATTCACGGAGGGCGGCACCCCGCAGCATGGCCTTCAGGCACTGAGAGTTGGGCTACTTCCGGTGCCGCCGCCCCAGCCCCGCAGGCAACAGCCCGTCCAAAGGTCAGTTGGAGGGACAAGTACGAGGCTACCAACGCAGAGATGGCCCCGATCATCGACCAGCATGGGCTGGAGAAGATCGCAAATGAAACCGAGTGGCGGCAAGACCCCAAGACAGGTGCATGGAGCAGGCCACGACCAGAACCTGTTCGAGGTACGGGTGGGCCGCTGCCGGAAAACCTTGAGCTTGAGGACACGCTGGCGAATGACAACCTCGACCGTGCCATCAACGGAGCGCCGCTGCTCGACGCCGAAGGCAATCGGGTGTCAGGGTCTGTGCTTCCAGAGGTTCCTGAAATGACTCTTGGGGATCGAGTCAAGCAGGCGGCGGGCGGCTTGAGGGCGGCTGTCGCACCAGCAGGAAGGATGGCGGCTACCAGTTACAACGCTGTGGCCGATCAGGTCAAGGGTTCTGCACTGGGCACCGTAGGCTCCGCAGTGGGCAGGGCTATCCCATCGAACCACATCAACAAGGTGATTGGTGGTGCGGCGGTGGCTGGTGCTGGTACCGCTGCATTGCGTTACATCCCGCCGTTCTTGGGCTGGGTAGACGACGAAGAAGATCAGGGAGAGAAGAAGCCCTATGAGTATCAGGGGTGGAAGAAAGAGGGGGCCGCTCCCGCTGGCACACCCCCCGCCGGGCCAGCCACGAATGATTCATCCTCACTAATGAGCCGGATTCGCCGGGCACAACAGTACGCATAGGAGCCGCCATGCCGACCCCAGACCAGACCACCCGCATCCGCAACATGGCGAGCCAGCCCCGTCTTGAACTGACACCCGCACAGGGATCGCCGGGACGCTTCACGTTCTCAGATGACACGGGCAAGTACCGCACTGTCGGCACTCTGCACTCGTTCCATGACGATGGTCAGGGTGGTGGCTACGCCCGCATCGCCCGTCCGGACGGGACGCATACAGTCGTGCCTTTTGGCAGACTTAGCCAGGATTCCCTTGAGCATGTCCGCAGCCCTGACAACGCTCAGAGAGCCACATCGCTGGTGCAGAGCGACATGGATCAGGCAAACGCCAAGATGCGCCCGCAGGCACCCGCACGGACAGTTGCCCGCCCTGTCTCCCTTCCTTCTGCGGCACAAAGGCCAGCCTCATCCAAGCAGCAGGCTCCCTCAGCCCCTCCGAAGCAGGCCGCACAGCTTCCCCCTGT
>Ga0007796_10000105_pt1 | contig 21217 bp, 39 predicted proteins | sample CryBogmetaGMA0M_FD_60373 | JGI IMG/M metagenome (GOLD analysis project Ga0007796, IMG submission 60373) | Freshwater microbial communities from Crystal Bog, Wisconsin, USA - MA0M | ecosystem: Environmental > Aquatic > Freshwater > Lake | place: Crystal Bog, Wisconsin, USA | collected 2009-07-06 | reverse complement strand
CTGTATATATAATTGCATACATGCAAGTTTTAGATCACTATACTGTACGCAACAAGGAAAGTTTTCAATATTCACATGAACTCAGAAAGAAATCAGGCATCCTAGATCATGTTATATCCTGGTGCAAAGACGAACTTGTAGGTGATTGGCGATGGCAGTTGGTAGAGATGAGCAGCCATCAACAACTGGGTAGATATATTTTTTACTTTGACAGTGATAGAGATTATTTCGCATTTTTACTGAAGTGGCAATGAGTACAGAACAAGACAAAATCAAAAAGAACAAGCGCATTCAAAAAGATGAGAATGCTGTGAAAAAGCAAACCAAGATTGCTAAAACTTTTGGAGTGCCAGTCAAGGAACCTCACAAGTTTGCCAAGCATCATGCTTTAGATTGTGGAAATCCCAAATGTTTGCTTTGCTCCAGAGAGAAAGTATTTGGCGAACCACCAATGCAACAAAAACGATTTGATCAAGATGTGGATCACCCATCGGATCGACGCAGTAACGGTTTAATCAACAACAAGGAGTAACTCATGGACGTGGAAAAAGCAGCAAGTATTTTTGTAGGGACCATCTTGCTAGGATTCACTTTTGTAACCACAGCAGGTGTTATTGTGCTGATCAACAACATCTTTGCCCGCTGGTGGAAACCCGTACAATGGATCTCATACACCTGGGCAGCCCACCCTGCATATCAAGAACCTGTGCAGCCTACAGAATCTACCAAACCCAATTGAGATTCATATGCCAAGATGGCGGTGTAAAGTAGGAACCATGACTATAAAAATTGACAATCTTACCCAGGAACAGTGTGATATGCTTGACATAATCTGGGCTTGTGTCACACAAGATGAATTTCTTTCCTGGTATGAAACTCTCGATGACCAAGACCAAACACAAGCAGATACACTCATGCGGCTGTTGGCATATGAGACCATAGAGCTCAACATCAAGAACTTCAACTCAGCCAAACAAGTGCTAAAGCAATTTCAATTATGAACCAAGACCACGAAGAACCACGCATGCGAGCGTTTGCTGTGATGTGGGGTTGCCACGGACTGGAATCCATTGGAGAGATCATTGATCCTGCATTCAAAGCCTGGGCCATATTAGGTAACAAATCTGTGCCCGAAGAAGATTTTAACATTGAGCACTGGAAGCTGAGAGCGCGATTCAATTCACAGCGTCATTATGAAATCTACGCAATTGGTGTGGATGGCAGTATAACTCGAGAAGATCTTGTGGAAATGTTCAAGACAGATCCACAATACGCAGCTGATTTGATCCGGGCACGGGGTGAAAAACTCTACAGTGATCGCAGGACCGAACACGAAAAAATAGCAATTATTTAAATATTAGGTTGACCAGTATAGCGGAGTCTGTTATACTGAATACTTCATTAACCAATCCGGTATTGTTCCGGTAAGAAAGGTAACTCAAATGGCAGCTAAACGCCTCACACGTAAACTCACGGATGTTATTGCAGAAGTTGAAGTTCAACTCAAAGCACATTACGGAGTAACCCAAAAAGATATCGACGCATGGAAAACCCGTGCTAGAGCAATGTCACATAAATTTCCAGTAAGCACCATGATCCAAATTGAGGATCTGTGGATTGACTATGAGGTGCAACGTGACGTCATTCACAAGCACATTATCAACATCATGCGCAAGTGGGATCCTCGTATTTGTTCTCCGGGATCTGCCTGTCGCCTGAATGGATTGCCCAAAAACTATTTGTATGATGCCCAGCATCGTACCATTGCAGCTGGCATCTTGGGATTTACAGAAATTCCTTGTGCTGTGGTTGAAACTGACGACCCAAACTTTGCCAGCTATGCATTCGAAATGCTCAATGACACAGGTGTCAAACGACTGAACCCCGGCGACCTGCACCGTAATGCACTGGTGCGTTTTAAGAATGGAAGCCACGATATCAAAGTGGTACGAGCTCGCACCATGCAAGATCAGTTTGATGCTGTAGGTATCGATTTGCAAGACAAAGGATCACGTGCCAGCGACAACCTGCGCGGCGACAATGATCATTTCTTCAGTCACTTTAAGTATGCACAAAAAGGCATCGAAATTGATGACAGCGGAAAAGTGTTGTTTAACATCCTGACTGCAATCAAAGATGTGTTTCCCATGCAAGAAGAAATTGATCAGGGTGTGTACATTGGATTGTACGAACTTCATCGCATCAATTCAGTTATTACGCCATTGCCTGCTGATTGGATGAAGGACGTTCTTGACAAAGTTAAAAATACGTTTAAAAGTTCTAACTTGATTCACGCCAAGGCCAAAGTGCAGTGGGAACATGTGAATCCAGGGTCAACCTGGAGTGCCCCGAGTGCAATGAGTAATTTCTTGCGTGAACTGTACATGCGTAACGGTGGTACATTGAACTTGCCGTATCACGGTGAAGGTGCCAAGATGGGCATTCAAGATGGTAATGTTGCCGAAGGCCTGTTCCCTAAGGAGTCAAAATGATTAACAAGGATCTTTTCAGTGCAGTTTTTGGGGACGCTCTTAGTAATAGAGTAACTTTATCACGGGCTATTGAAATTCTGGATGAACGCAATTTGATCAACATTGGCGAACTGGCAGAGCAAGCAATTAGCATCAAATCAAACATTGCACTTTGTAGCAAAAATACTCCAGAGATTGACCTAGTCAGCGGAAAGCAAATCAAACATGGAAGAACAAATCCTTGTACTCAGCATACCGGTCTCAAGGCGTTTTGCTCTATAAAAAATCATACCTCAACCATACTGTTTGTTGCTACAGAAACACACACCAAAAAAGAATATTATTTTGTTTTTCCATATTCTTCCTATAAAAAGTATTATGGCAATACAATAAGTGTACCGTTTGATTGGTGTGGTGTACCGTCAAGATCTAACAAATGGTGGAGTTATGAAGTTGAATCTTTTGAAAAACTTTGCGAGTCAGCAGCATGAACTTAAAAGAATCCCTCGAAAAATTCACAGCACCGGTGTACGGCAAGACCAAACGCAGTGCCGATACCTATCGAACTGTGGCAGCATATTGCACCAAGAACATCAATCGATTGGTGGATGAATATCGTGCTGTGGAAAATGATCAGCAACTGTTACACGAAATCCGCAAAGACATTGAGTATCATCTGCGGCGTTATCACGAATACTGTATCAAGCAACGTGATGGTATGCAAGCACACTATCATGAAATTGGTGCAGATGAAGACACAGACTTTGAACATTTGATTCCGGCTTCACGTATTCGCGATCTGCTGTTGAATGGTACTATCACTGTGCAACAGGCATTGAATGCGCCAACAGTAAAACTCAGCCGTGACAAACATGCTGAGCTTAAAGACGCAGGGTGGGCCAGTGCCACTCCTGACATGTGGTTGCCATTTCGACGTTACAGTCAGGTATTTTCGGCCACATTTGAAACCCATGACGGAGTTTCAGTTGATCCAACAACTTGGACACTGGAACGCCACTTTGATTATTTCGAACACTTGATTATCGACTGATGTTTATGGTGAGCTACTAATCCATTTACAGAAGTTTCTTTCTTACAGTGTAAGCAAGTCACTCGACCCTGCGTTTTTCCAAACATAGGATTATTGGTTCCTTGCTTGGCTAAACTCTGTTGTTGTTTGGTTTCTGAGGTGTGAGTTTTTCCGTAGAAGGTATTTGATATTCCTGGTCGACTGGCCCAGGGCTTTGGTTTTCCACTCCAAAATGCACTTATCTCTTGTTTTCTTTTAGGTGTACAGATAGCACCACTAACACCATCGCCGCCGTCTGTTCTATTATGTAAAATACCAGTATTGTTATCTTTGCGACCATACCAACGTATTAAGCGTCTCTCAATTGCACATGCACCTAAATCGGTTAGCCCCGATTCGACTATAACTATTTTAGTTTTATCTTTTGGTATAGATACACTATGCTTACCTTTCCAAGCTCGATTATTTTTTCCTTTACCAATATAGTATGGAGACAAATCGTAACTTCTTAAGTATGCATATACGTAATGATGTAAATACATTAGCTGGCACTCCTTCAAAGTGGTAGAGTAGTTGGGAACGCCAATTCCGCGAACTACAATCTTATTTATTCTGGTTGACCAATCAATCATAATATTGTATAATACTTGCATGATAAAAAATACTAAACTGATGTTCAGTTATGGCATGAACACAAACCGGAGCAGCATGAGTTACCGTTGTCCCGGTGCCATCTGCATGGGTTCAGCTATCCTTCTAGATCATGAATTTAGATTTGCACGCCATGCAGATGTAGTGCCAAACTCCAACTCTGATGTTGATGGTGTGCTGTGGTTGATTGATACTGAGCATTTGGAATCGTTGGATCTGTTGGAAGGATATCCATATTATTACGGTCGTGACATATTACCAGTTGAATATCACGGTAATATAATAATGGCAGAATGCTACCGCATGCAGCCTGACAATCCTGATGATTACCCCAGCCAAGGATACTTGGATATGCTGTCCGAAGGGTACGAGGAACATGGTGTGCCCTGGGATCAAATTGAAGCTGCGCTGGATAGTGTGGCACAAAAACAACAGACTTTTGTTGCAAAAACCCCACAAAAATTTGTGTCTTTTTTGTAAAAATATGGTATAAAACGGTAGACCGGTATTGAAAGATCGGCTATAATATACACATGTTCAGCAAAAAGGAGTTCAAAATGAGCTACTACGTAATCGTCAAAGCTACTGGTCTTATTGCTACTGATGGTCCTAATCGCACTCGTAGTTACAATACGTTTGGTGCTGCCAAAGCAACCCGCACTCGTCTTTGCAACAAATCGGGTTGGAGCATCAACGAGCTGGACATTGTTGACACCAAGACCTACCAACCGCGCATGGTCACTCGCAAGAACTTGATGAGTGGTGTGGAGTTCCAAGAGGACGTGAACACGCCTTACTACTGCTCGCCCTCGAGCGAAACTTACTGGTCGTCTTAAATTTTTACCATGATAAAGGAACCATCGGGCAGATATTGTCGTTTGGTTCCTTTTTTTGAAGCAGACATTTTTGCATTTCTCTCAGCAGAATACGGATTAATAATTCCATTTTTTATTTTTTCATTGCGTGTTTGTAACATGCGTTGGGCAAAATCCTCAGGCATTTTCCATCCTTGATTTTTACGCTTCTGTCTATCTCTAAGAGAGCCGACACTTATCTTGGTTTTAGTTTCTTCGCTTTTTCTTATGCCTTTAGTCCTATTAGATATCTTTTGTTTTGTTTTTTCTGTATGAAAAGCAGGGCCGCGAAACTTACTCCCACCATTGTGTCTATTCAGCCAGTTTGATCTGCTGGATGCATTGATGCGTGTTAATAAACGATGTTCCCATAGTAACGCAGATATAGAATCTGTAAATGTTTTCCTTACTTGCCAATCAAATGAATCTTTTCCGTATTGTTCAATAAGTTTTTTAACCATTGAACTGGAACTAAAATATTTAAACCACAATTCTGAGGGATGACAGCCCTGACAGTATCTGACCCCGTAATAATGTTTATCGGTGGAACGATGGTAAAGATAATAGCTAAATGGTATTGTCATGTTGTTATTTAGCACAAATGATGTTTCTGGAGTATGTGAAAGAGGTTGACCAGAAACGCAAGATCGGCTATAATATACACATGTTCAGCAAAAAGGAGTCTCAAATGAAAGTATCAGCATTGACAGCGTATGTGGATCAAAAGAACCGTTGGAACAGTATCTTCAAGGGCAAGCAGTACGAGTTTCAAAGCCAGTCCGGTCGCCAAGAGGTTGCCCGCATGCTGGACGCAGACTTGAGTCCAGAGAACTTGACCTGTGATGGCGAACTCAGCCGCACACAAATCAACGCTCGCTACCGGTCTTTGACCCGGGCAGCACAAGAGTTGGTGCAGTTGGATCCCTCAGTTAAGATCTACGAATTCTACACAGGAGAGTGATATGAACGAACGAATTGATGTGTTGGCTTTACAAGCAACTGATAGCAAAGGCGGTCTGGATAGACATAAGTTCGCCGAGTTGATTGTGCGGGAATGTGCCAGCGTTGTTTCTCAAAAGACTGGTCCTAAATTGGCATTGAATGTATTAGAACATTTTGGAGTCGAAGAATGAAAACAGTATGGGTGATTTGCGAGGAAGTGGATTTGGGCTATCATATGGTCAAAGGTTTTTCCTCTTACGATCGAGCCGAAGCAGAGTGTAGCCGCATGAATGAGCACGAAAATAGAGAGCTGCTCGCGCGGTTTGTGCAAGGTGGTTATGATCAAAAGTATGCAGAAAATTGGGTCAAACATTATGAATCCAACAAATACCAAGTTAAAAGTGTAGAGGTTGAAGAATGAACGAACTAGAAACATTACAGGCCAAGGCCAAGGCCATCTTGGAAAGCTGCGAACATTGGAAAAGCTGCCAAGATGGTTCCTACGAAATGTCTTTGCACTATGCAGGATATGATCAGATACTCAAGCAAATACAGGAATTGAAGGCAAAATCAAATGTCTAAGTTCATAACAGGATTTGTATTGGGTATCGTAGTCAGCACCATTGGCTTTTCGGGATTGGCTCGAATGGCAGACCGTGGTGTTGATCAGTTAAAACAAACTTCACAAGAGGTAGCAAAATGAAAAAACACAAAAGCAAATCCACAGAACCTGTGGCACTGGATTCTCAAACTCAGGTAGATCGTTTTGATCTAGAACAGCAAATCATGCAATGTTGGAACATGGTAGATGACGTCAAACTGTTCGCCGAGCAAGGCGCACCCAGCAATGAATTTGCTGCGCTGGCCACGGTGTATCATCGCAAGTTTGAAACACTGTTTGACACATTTGAACTCATGCTGCGCTCAGGCCAATTCACCAATAAAGGTTCGGTTTGAACCATCCCCAATCTATTGTGACAAACCGGTTGACATCCCGTCGCCTGTGTGTTATACTTAGGTCAGCTGTGCGGAACAGCATTTTAATCAACTCGAAAGGCAACTTAAATCATGAATGACAAAACTTTTACCGTAGCAGGTACCGCAACTAACGCAGATGGAACCGTTAAGGTCCGCTTTGCAAACGACTTGGTAGCACGTATCAAGATTCTCAACAAAAACAACTGCACCAATATCAACTTGGTTGAATTGCCTAGTGCAATGACCAAGCTGCAAGCTCTGCAACACTTGCAGACCCTGGGCATTACTGCTGGTGATGCCGGCTTTGCTGTAGCCAACAAGCTGTCTGAAAAGAGCAAAGTGGCCAAGAAAGGTGAAGTCAAAATCAAAGCCGCCAAGTCTGCGGCAGTGCCAAAGGCAACTGAAACCAACCCTGAAGGTTGGAACAAGGTCACGGTATAAACAACTGCAAGTTCCGCACGCCAAAGGCCCGCAAGGGCCTTTTGTTTTGACTAAATATTCAGTGGATACAAGTCCATGTCAACTCTGTGCAATATATTATACTATATCGCGGTGAAGGACCGGATGCCAAATTCAAGTCGTGGATTAAAAACAATCCTACCGGCCAGGCCCGTATACTAGATAACCGCTTACACTTGCCCGACTACAGGGCCTTGGGGCTGTTCCAACTTAGTTGGCTGGGTGACTGGAGTCTCACCACCATATGGGACTCTTGGGAACGTCGCCATATTATTATAGAATAATATTGACATACTGTCAGCAAGAGTATATACTATTGACATGGACACAACATCCAGTCATTAACAAGGAAAAAAACTATGACCAATCACGAACAAATCGTATCAGCTTACGAAACTTATATTGCAGAGAACGAGAAATTCACAGACAAGGGTGTGAAAGCAGCAGCAGCTCGTGCTCGCAAGGCCTTGCAGGAAATGAGCAAGGGCATCAAGGAACGCCGTAAAGAAATTACCGCTAAAAAAGAAGCACTATCCGTCAAGGTGTGATAATGATATCTGAGTTACCATCTATAACTTTAGATGAAGCTTTGCGGTTGTCATCCCCGTACGATGACGGATATACTGCACAAATTCGTGGACTCAATCAAGCAATTAAAAATGCTTCGGTCACTGCAAGTTGTTCTACAACAGGGACACTTGCTGGTGCCACAGGATCAATAGGATTACAGCCCGGTGTTACCTACACTACCAATACCACCGGTCCGTACAGCATCGGAGCAGGAACATATGGCCCCAGTAATGGTAATGTCTCCATAGCAAACACACAGTTTGACCAAAATGGTAAGATGACTCTGAAAGGCAAAAACGCTGACATTGAGATCAACGGCAAGAGCATGACAGCCTGGATGGAAAAAGTAGAACAGCGACTGAACATACTAACACCCAATCCTGACATGGAAAAAGACTGGGATGACCTACGCCGACTGGGCGAGCGATATAGAAAACTGGAGAAGAAATGTCAAGAGAAAGCGCAGATGTGGGAAGCACTGAAAAAGCTACCCAAAACAAAACTATGACACCCAAGCAACGTATCAACACAATTGTGAAGTGGATCCGCACCTATGCCCGCAGTGCCAAAATTGACACATTAGTGGTGGGAATCTCTGGAGGAATTGATTCTGCTGTGGTCAGTACCTTGTGTGCCCAGACAGGCATGAATGTACATGCGGTCAGCATGCCCATTCGTCAAAGCAACACCACTCACAGTCTCAGCATGGCACATGGTGCTTGGCTTGTAGAAAAGTTTCCTGACACAGTATTGCACAAAAACATTGATCTCACACCGTGTTTTAAACAGTTTGAAAAAGCCACAGCGGATGGTGTGTACAATGAATTGGCCTATGCCAACAGCCGAGCCAGATTGCGCATGATGACCTTGTATCAGATTGCACAAAGCATGAAAGGTATCGTGGTAGGTACAGGCAATCGAGTAGAGGATTTTGGAGTGGGATTCTTTACTAAATATGGTGACGGTGGCGTGGATATTAGCCCCATTGGCGACTGTATGAAAACTCAAGTATGGGCAATGGGACAAGAAATGGGATTGTTGCAAGCAATCATTGATGCTGCCCCCACTGACGGATTGTGGGAGGATGGTCGAACTGATGAAGATCAATTGGGCATGACTTATCCTGAACTAGAACTGGCCATGATCCAAGCCGAAACAAATTCTGGTGTGGACAACGCACAAGACAAAAAGAACCTTCGCCGATACCGTGAGATTCGCGCAACAAACTTGCACAAGATGTTGCCAATCCCGGTTTGCAAGCTCAGCTGACTGTGTTATAATACACATTGAGAAACACAGAACCATATGGTTTTGTGTGGATCTTCCGGGTGATTTTGCCCATTTCATTAAGTAAAATAACATGAAAGCAAATCAACTATCACTTCAGGCACAGCATTATACATCACTCATGCTCAAGGCTCTGGGCTTGTTCATAGTGGTCTATACTGTGTTTTCAGTAACAACCACACGTTTTGATATCCTGCGTGAACAATCTGGTGATTTATCAACTGGCTATATCAGTGCTGCTCAACGCACCCAAGAACTGGAATGCCTAACACGCAATATCTATTGGGAAGCTGCAAGTGAACCATTTGAAGGCAAAGTAGGAGTGGCGCAAGTCACCCTGAATCGCCTGGCATCGGGACGTTTTGCACCATCTGTGTGCGGAGTTGTGTATCAGAAAAACATTTTCTACGAAAAAGTAGTATGTCAATTTTCATGGTTCTGTGAGCCGGCACACAAGGTCAAAGCCATTTATAAACCTCTATGGAACGAAAGTGAAGAAGTGGCTAAAAAAGTGTTGTTGGAGGGATTCCGCTTGCCGGGATTAAAAGATGCACTTTATTACCATGCGGATTATATTGCTGATCCTGGGTGGAACAAACCCCGGCTAGAGAAAATTGGACATCACATCTTTTACGGAGAAAAACCATGAACTTTGACCCTATCAACTGGGCGGAATCTGTTGCCAAATGGATGCAAGAACACTTGCCTCGACTGAGTGCAGAAACTCTAGGTTGGCTTGCAGCCATTGTGTTTCATGCTGCTACCATACCCACTTTGCTGGCCTTGATGACCGGGCTCAGTGACCGAACACCCAGTTTGGATGTGGTTTTGTTCATGTGGACTGGTCTGGTTCTGTTGTTCATGCGAGCTGTGGTGCTTAAAGACATGCTGAATATTGTCACAGTTGGCGTGGGATTCATTGTGCAAGCTGTGCTGATGGCGTTGATCTTGTTCAAATAAGCATTGACCAGTAATTCACGCTGTGCTATAATAAGCACATGATCACCAGGAGAATACAATGACCATGCACATGTGCGGTCCTGCCTTGAGTCTCAATGGCAAGAAAAAAGGTAAGGTAAAATTCCGTAATGCAGCCGAGGCACAACGAGCCCGCGAGCTGGATTTGAGCTGGAAAGAATTGCTGGCACGTCAAGGTGTAGAAGCAGAAGAAAAAAAGCGTCGACGTGCTATGGCAGCAGAGCCCTTGGTTTACAATTTGACTGGTGCTACAGATCGTGCGGGCACAGCCCACATTCCCAGCCTGGGCACCGGCGGTGGTGTGGCGGTATTGGCACCTGCCAAAGTGTATACAGGCACCAAGGTAAAAGGTATTGCTACCATGCACAAGAGCAATGCTGTGCCTGTGTTCAGCAACGAAGAAGCAATTGATATTTCCAAGATGCGGCGATGAGCGACAGTATATTGACTCCACAACAGCTATCCTGGATGGCTTCCACCTGGATAGAAGAAATCAACGTGAAACGCATTGAAACTGGCTATGCTGACAATCAACCCAAGTGGCCCTATTGGGTTCGCCCATACAACTACGCTAGACCAGACTGGCATGAGATGAGTCTATGGATGCAGGACACATTTGGTGATTCAAACTGGCTCAAAGAAAATGCTCTTTGGGTGGGCAGTGATTACAAGTATTGGTTCCGCGATGAACGAGATCGCACTTTGTTCATATTGAAGTGGTCATGAAAACAAACGAACAAAATACTGTGTACGGACGATCTTATCATTTGATACGTGTGCCTAATAGTGGCGAGGAATGGGGCACGATGATGCGGTGGTGTGACGAACAGTTTGGTCAAACTACCAGCAGTTTGAATTTTGTTGGCAAAAGAATGGGCTTGCCCAATGAACGTTGGTACGCAAATGGACAACATTTTTGGTTCCGTGATGAAGCAGATTTAATGTGGTTCCTGTTGAAGTGGTCGTGAATTTCAAATACAATACCAGGGCGTATAGATGGGAGACACATTATAGTCTCACTGATCCCCGAAGCCCTTGGAAAAAAGTCTGGGACTGGTGCTGGCAGACTTTTGGTCATCCTGGCACTGATCCTGATACAGGAGTAAAGAGTTCATGGGATTATCACGGTGGATGGTTATACTTTTATGATGAAAAGTGTGTTACAATGTTCTTGTTGAAATGGTCATGAAAGCAATTTACGACATTGAAGCCATGCCAATCACGGGCGGATTTAAGTATGGAGAACTAATGGTCCTTGCTGCTGGTCGCCAGAGCGGTAAGAGTTATATTAATCAATGGGGTGGATCTATGACAACACCTGCTAAGTTTGAAATAAATTCCAAAGCAGAAGTTGACGGTGCTACATGGTACATTGTTTCTTGTACTAAAGAAATCAGCGAGTGGTTGCGAACTCAACCCAAAGAGTTGCGGTACGAAGCATTAGCACACGGATGGGTCTTGTCTCAGTTTGACATTCACGAAAAACTCTATACTCTATTGGCATTGAAATGGTCATGACCAAATATCCATACGAAGTTGAAACCAAACATCAGTGGCCCGAAGTGTGTGCCTGGTGCGACGAACATGTGGGCGAGTTTGATCGTGATTGGTTTAGATTTGGAACAGACATAGCAGAGTCCTTGTTCGATCCTGACAGAACAGAGACTTACTATTTTGTAGAGGAAAAACATGCCATGTGGTTCAAGTTGAGGTGGTCATGATCAAAAAGCAATACAACAGATTTGATTTTGGCAGTTATTTCAATAACTTTGTTGCACATAACATGGCCACGGATCCAGATGGAGTTATCGAAGATGCTCTCAGGCCCTATGGAGCAACTGTGGCCAAGAGCAAGAACAAGCATTCCAAAATCAATGTCAAATGGCACGATGAAAAATTGTATATGATGTTTATTTTGAGGTGGTCATGAGCAAGTCAGAAGTTAAAAAACTTTTTGAGTTTCGCAAAGGTCGTTATCTGCCTTGCGGGCTTAATCTTAAAGATAAACTTTGGTGGAGATTCATGCCCGGAGCGATCATCAATGTAAAGTGGCCGCATGGCATGATTGTAGCAGGTCCGGGACCAAGTGATAAACGATGGTATGATTTGGGCGGAGCAGCCTATATAACTTTTGAATCAGCAGATCCAAATGATCACTATCGTCCTTGGCTGGAAGAGCATGTTGGAAAGCAAGGTTGGGATTGGAACTGGGGTATGGGCAATAACGATGCTGCTGAGAATCGGTTGACCATAAAGATTAGACACAAGCATGAGAAATATGCTACAATAGCAGCATTGAAATGGTCATGATTAAAAAACGCAATTTAACTTTTAGAGGAGAACTTATGGATACATTAGATTGGGAAAAAGCCGAAGTGTTTCGCTTGCTAAAAGGCCAGCCAGGCACACATTATCAAGAAGCTGATGACTCGGGCAAGTTGCTCATGCGCAATTGGGTCAAAGGACTGCTCACAAACTCTGAAGTCACAGTGCAGTTTGTCAAGGCCGACGGCACTGTGCGTGAAATGCTATGCACACTGGATAGTAGTCGGATTCCTGTAAAACCTGCTCCTGCGGCAGTAGTCAGCACCAGCACAGCAAATGTAGATGGCTTGACCGAAAGCAAGAAGCCGCGCAAAGAGCCAGATCCGCACAGCATCAGGGTGTATGATTTGGAAAAAGCAGAGTGGCGCAGTTTCCGCTTTGATCGGCTTCAGAAGATCACAGCCGAAATTGGGTTCAGCTAAGTAATAGGTCAATGAAAGAAGAAACCCTAGAATTAGAAGGCAAGGTACTAGAAGTCTTGCCAAATACCATGTTCCGTATACAGTTAGATGGTGTAGATAAACCAGTTATCGGCTATATCTCTGGCCGTATGCGCAAGCATGATATCAAGATCCTGCTAGGCGATCGTGTGTTGATTGAATTTTCACCATACGATCTCACCCGAGGTCGTATTACCCGGCGTCGCTAAATACTCACATGCGTGAACATATTGATCTTGTAGAAGCCAGCACCAAACCGGCAAAACTGGAAACAACTCCACTGCCTTATGGTCGTGATGATCTAGCACCTGTAATGAGCGGTGACACAATTGATTATCATTTTGAGCACTTGGCCAAAGGCTACGCCAAACGCTACAATGCCGGCGAAGGTGATCCAGATTTCAATCGTGCAGGTAGTTTTTTACACAACAAATTCTTCCCACAACTGCAACCTGCCAAGGGCACAAATCGCCCAAGAGGCGCTGTGCTAGAACTGATTGAACGCAAGTTCAAAAGCTACGAAGCATTTCAAGACGCTGTGAAAGACACAGCAATGAAGATCCAAGGATCAGGTTGGGTTTATCTAAGCACCGGCGGAGAAATCAAAACCATAAAGAATCATGCTGTGCGTACAGATATTGCTCTTCTAATAGATTTTTGGGAACATGCCTGGGCTCTTCAATACCAATGGGATAAAGAGAAATACATTGATAATATCTGGAGGATTATCAATTGGAATGTCGTAAACGAAAGACTTTGATATAAATACTTGTGGGAACACACAAGCACTATGTCAAAAAATTATAGAAAAGTATTCGAACGCTATCATCAATGTTGTTTATTGCCAGGAGTTGACATTCATCATATCGATGGGGATCATGCCAATAATAATCCATTGAATCTTCAAGCAGTTACTCTTGAAGAACATTACAATATTCACAAAGAGCAAAAAGATTATTATGCTGCTTATATGATAGCATCAAGGATGAAAATCAAACCAGATGACTGGATTAAGATGGCACAAGAAAATGGTCATAAATCTGCGGTTAAAAATATGAAACAAGGCATAGGGCTTACCGTTTGGGCAAAAAATAATCCTGATTTAGCAAAAGAAGTTCAACGGAAAGCAGGCAACATTGGTGGTAAAAAAGCAGTTGATTTAAAACTTGGAATCCATGCATTGTCAAAAGAAGAAAAACAAAAAATATCAGCCAGTGGTGGATCCAAAGCATCTGAATTAGGATTTGGGTTTAAAGCCGGGCATGCATCAGAAGCAGGAAAACTAGGGGGTAAAAAAGGTGGGTTATATGCTAAAGAAAATCGGACCGGTATATTTGCCCTAACTCCAGAACAAAATAAACAAAGACACTTTAACTCTGTGGTATCAAAACTAATCAAAAATGGTAAGGCTAGTGCCTGGCCCAAAAAAGAAAGCACATTATGAAACTTGAACTAGGCGCAGTAACCAAACTGCGAGAACTCATTGCCGAAGAAGCCAACCCTGCAATCAAGCTCAGAGTGTTTGTGCAAGGTGGTGGTTGTTCAGGATTCAGTTATGGATTTACCTTTGATGAAGTGCAAAACGAAGATGATTTTGACTTCAACTATGAAGAAGTACGAGTGATAGTGGATGTCATGAGTATGCAATACCTGCAAGGTTCCACAATAGATTTCCGTGAAGATATCATGGGATCCAGCTTTGTGATCAACAATCCCGTTGCAAAAACCAGCTGTTCATGTGGAAGTTCATTTAGCCCATACTAATTTAATATGCTAATTTAATACAGCGTTTGGATTTATAAATACATGTAAGGAGAATATATGTATCTTTATGAATCAATTGTGGAATCAGAACACGAAAAAAATGGTCGATGGGGGAAACCCGTAAAATACAAAACTAAAAAAGTTTTTCTGCATTTCAAATGTAATAACTGCGGTAATGAATTCAATCGAGGAAAAAACGGAAAACGCCTGCAAAAAACCGACACTCATTTCTGTGATAATTGCCCTAAACACTCATTAGCAAATAAAATAACCCACCAGATAGTAAGTAAAAAATCTGAACTCCGAGGTCAAAAGTTTGATCGTGGATATAAAGAAATTTGGGTAGGTAATGACTATCCATATCGTGATGCCCTGTGGCTCAGAGAGCACATAGTAGTCATAGAACAAAGTATCGGAAGGCGAATTCCTGTTGGAATGGTAGTTCATCATATCGATGGAAGCAAAACAAACAATAATATCAATAATCTATTACTTTGCACAGTAGCAGAACACAATAATTGTCATGCAAAAATTGAAAGATTAGTTTTTGAATTGTACAATAAAGGACTAGTTGAATTTGACAGTACAACTCTTGAATACTATTTCAAAGGGTTACCCTAATGATTACCCTCTGTATAACCTCTAACACATAGATACGCAGCTCTGGTAAATACACCAGAGGATATGTATCTATGACCTATGAATATGTGGATGTTGGCGCAGCGCCCGATGATGGTACTGGTGACCCATTACGCACTGCGTATATAAAAATAAACAACAATTTTGCCAATTTACAACAGTTTGGCACGACCAAAATCTCCAATGGCAGCAGTAATGTAAACATCCCTATTGCGGATGGAAACATATACATGGGTGTAGGGAACATAGAAAATTTACTAACTATTACTCCCAGTGGACTAATAAGCGGGTTCAATATCACTTCTGCTAATTTGATAGCAACTAGCAATGTAACTGCCGGAAACTATTTTATAGGAAATGGTTATTATCTCACAGACATTTCAAGTGCTAGTAGTTTACAAAATGGTACCAGCAATGTCAGTATTCCTGCACCAAATGGTAATGTAGATATTGTAGCCAACGGCAATCTTACTCTTGAGGTCGATGATCATGTAGTAACTGTTTATGGTGATCTTAACATCACCGGCAATGCTACGTTAGCTGGTAATATTACTCGAAATGCCATCTCTTATGGTACTAGTTTCTTGGGATTTGGAGAACCTAACGGCAATGCCAATGTTACCATAGCAGGCACATCAAATGTAGTAGTATTCACAACAGATGGCATGAGTGTGTATGGCAATGTAATTGGAACCACAGTTAGTGCCACCGGAAATGTTATTGGTCAATACATCAACAGCTTGGACGACGTATCTGCGATCGGCAACGTGATTGGTAATAATATTGTAGGCAATCAAGGTGTATATGGTAATATTTTTACCACATTAATTGATTCGGGTGACAGCAGTCAAATAACAGTTACTCCTGATGTGCAATTCTCAGCCACAGTTACAATAGATAACGAGCTAGATGTTAGTATGATATTGGCCCAGCGTATCAATACCAACATACTCAGTGCTAGTGGTAATGTGTTGGGCCCTATACCGTCGGTATCGAACACTTTCTATGTGGCCAAGAATGGTAATGATTCCAGTGATGGCGGTGTGAATACTCCATTCCTTACTATCAAACATGCCTGTGCTGCTGCACAATCGGCAGGTGGCAATGTAGCTATTCGAATAGCGTCGGGAACTTATGTAGAACAAAATCCTGTTACTGTTCCACCTTACACAGCACTTATGGGGGACAATCTACGCACAGTTACAGTGAAACCGGCAACACCGTCGGGAGATTTATTTTACATGACTGGTGGTGTGTATGTATGGGGTCTTACTGTGAGAGACTACCTGGGTGCTGCATTTGCATTTAACCCTGCTACACCAACACAAAATGTATTCGTAAGTCCTTACATACAGAACATCACGTCATATACTACCACAGGAACAGGTGTAAGAATTGACGGTAGTGCGGTCAGTGGTATCAGTACCAAAGCCATGATTGTGGGCTTTTATACCATCATCAACAAGGGCGGTATCGGAATTGATATCAGTAACAGTGGATATAGTCAGCTGGTCAACATCTATACCATTGGATGTGACATTGGTGTCAGAACAACCAGTGGTGCGTTTTGTACATTGAACGGATCCGACAATTCAATTGGTAATTATGGGCTTGTGTCCAGAGGGGTAGGGCCATTGCAAACGTCAGGCAACACCATTGGATATAGCACTGGTGGTACTTTTGTCATAGGTGGGTTAAGCAACGGGCAACCTCATGTAAACACTGTGATGTTTGTAAATAATGCTGATTACACCACCACAAGCAGCACCAGTCTTGCTATTCCAGCAGCAAGTGTGGCCGTGGAGCAAACATTGACTGTGGGGACCGGGTTGAATTACAGCACAGGACAAACGGTAATCATCGCACATAACCAGGACAATTTTATGACTGGTACTGTAGTAACCTATGATACTGGTACAGGAGAATTGGTTGTAGATGTGGTTGGTGTAGCAGATCGTGGATCAGGAACATATACTTCTTGGCGTGTAAATCTTTATCCTATAACTTATTACACCATTGACACTATACTACCAAACACACCATCAACTGGAAACTCCACAGTAATCATTCAAGAAGTGTACTCGGCCAATTTGGTGCCAAATACCAATGTAGAATTCTATACCCGTAGTGCTATCATTGCCAGCGCACATACGTTTGAATATGTGGGTGCCGGCACCAATCCAGCCACGGCATTGCCTCAATATGGTGGTATCCCAATCACAGCAAATGAAGTAATAACGTCTGATGGTGGTGTGGTTACATTTACCAGTACAGATCAAAAGGGTAATTTCAGAGTAGGTAAGGGATTTACAGTAAATCAAGCAACAGGGACAGTCAGCGGCGATGACTTTTATAGATCTTTGTTTGCGATCATGACACCGTACATCCTGGCCTTACAAGAAGTGCCATAAGTAATAGTTAAGGAACTAACATGCCAGCAGCATTAAACACATTTAGAACAGTAACAGCAGATGTAACCGACTCAATAGCCAATGTTTATACCGCACCCAGCGGATATAGCACAGTGGTATTGTTAGCACAGGTTAGCAATCTCTCCGGAGGCACCATCCTAGTGAGTGGTAATGTATATCAATTAGCCGGGAATAATGTAGCGTTGGTGCAAAATGCGCCATGCCCATCTGAGGATGCAATAAACTTAGTGGGTGGAAGATTGATTTTGCAAACTGGAGACAGTTTTGCGGTAGGAGCCAATGTAAATGGGGCCTCTCAATTAGTATTGAGTTTGTTAGAAACATCAACAGGATAAAGCTAGAATGAATTCAATTAGACTTCTTAGTGGTCGTGTTCCAGTAACGGATCTGGGAAACTTAACCGCAGATCGTTATCAGTTTTTAGGGCTAAATCAAGCCGAACCAAATCTTGGCAACGGCACTGGTTCTACCGACGTTCTCACATTGGGCACCAACGGCGTTAGAGTATGGACCAATGCAGTCAGCGTGACCAGTGTCACTGCATCCGCTAATATTACTGCCAATATTGTTGTTGCAAATTCTTTGATTATTACCAATGGCAGCGGTAACATTTACGCCAATACTATATCAGCTATCGGTAATGTCAAAGGTGGTAATCTCATTACTGATGGGCAAGTTAGTGCTGTTGGTAATATCGTAACCGACGGATATTTTATAGGAACATTCGCTGGTAGTATCACCGGTAATCTAACTGTACCGGGTTCTAATACCCAGGTCTTATTTAATAATTCGGGCAATGCCGGTGCATCAGCTGGCTTTACTTTTAATTCGGCTACTAATGTGGCTACAGTTACAGGCACTGTTTCGTCCACAGGCAATGTTCGGGGCAATAATATCAATGCTTCTAACATAGTATCAGCTGGCGGCAATATTATTACCAGCGGATACTTCATTGGTGACGCTGGATATCTTTCAAATATTGTAATATCTGCTGGTAGCTATATCATCAATGGTAACAGCAATGTTACAGTGGATGCAAATTCAAATGTGAATGTATCTATATCCGGTATTCCGGACGTGGCGGTGTTCTCTGTGGGCGGCGTAGACATTATAGACAATGTCACTGCTAATAATGTATCAGCAACTACTATAGTAAATGGTGCTAGCTACACAGGCGGAGTGATGTCAGTAACCGGTAACATCACCGGCGGTAATATCATTGCTGCTATACGTGCTAATGCAGCCAGCTTCACCGGCGGGCTAGTATCGGTTACTGGTAACATAACTGGTGGTAATATTAGCACCACAGGCAATATAAACAGTGTGAATATCTTTGCTACCACACGAGCCAATGCAGCCAGTTTCACGGGTGGCCTGGTATCAGTAACCGGTAATGTCACAGCCAATAATATCAGTATTGGCAATATTTTTAATGCACCTAGCTTAACTGGTACTACATTGTCAGTAATCGGTAATGCTATTGCCAACAACGGTATGTTTACCAACATCGTAAATGTGGCTAGCCATACCGGTGCAGTGGTAAGCGTTACCGGTAATATTACTGCTAACAATGTTTTAGCCACTACTATCGTCAATGCAGCCAGCCACACAGGTGGATTAGTGAGCGTGTCGGGCAACATTAGTACCGGCGGATACTTTGTTGGAGATGGCGCATATATCACCAATCTGACCATCACTACCGGTAGTCAGATTGTTAACGGTAGTAGCAATGTATCTGTTGCGGCTAATGGTAACGTTACTGTGACTATTGCTGGTATTACGCCAGTTGCCACATTTACTACCACTGGCGTTAGTTTACTGGGCAATGTTAATGCTAATAATATCAGTATAGCAAATGTATTCAACGCAACCAGTTTAACTGGTACTTTGGTATCAGTATCGGGCAATATTGATGCCGGCAATATTAATACCGGCGGATTGGTAACAGCCGCCGGTAATATTCAAGGTGGTAATATTCGAACTAGTGGATTGATAACTAGCACCGGTAATATACAAACTGCCGCTCAAATATCAGCTGCTGGTAACATCACCGGTTCTAGTTTATTGGGTGCTGCTTTGTCAGTCAGTGGTAATGTATTGTCTGGTGGATTGATCTCGGCAACTGGCAATATCACTGCCAGTAATGCATTAACTGGTGGATTGATCTCGGCAACTGGCAATATTACTACTACTGCAAACATCTCAGGTGGCAACATTCTAACTGGCGGGCAAATATCTGCTACTGGTAATATCACCGGTGGTAACATTAATGGTACAATTACTGGTACAATTGCCACAACCAATGCCAGCTTGAGTGGTAACTTGACTGCCAACAGTGTCGTGGGTAATGTTATTTCCGTAACAGGCAATATTACCGGTGGCAATATATTAACTGGTGGGTTTATATCGGCTACTGGTAATATCACTGGTGGTAATATCAATACCAGTGGCCTATTGAGTACATCAGGTAATGTTTCTGCAAACAATGTAATAGCCACAACCATAGCTAATGCAGCCAGCCACACTGGCGGATTGGTCAGTGTAACTGGTAACGTAACTGCCGGCAATTTGTATGCAAATAATATGCTGTCGGTCAATCAAATCAACACCGCCAATGCAGTTATTGTTAATCTTGGCGGCAACACCATTGGTGACATAGGAACATTGGCTAATTCGTTTGGTGCAATATATTCTAATAAAATTGTTGCGGCCTCGTTGACAGGTGGGCTAGCAAGTGTAAGTGGTAATGTTGATGGCGCCAATTTACGTACAGGTGGATTAGTTACTGCCACAGGCAACGTGGATGGTGGCAATTTACGTACAGGTGGATTAGTTTCCTCAACTGGTAATATTACTGGTGGTAATTTAAATGCTGCTGGGTTGAGCCTGAGCAGCAATGTAATCAGTGCATTAAATTCAACTTCTGCTATCACAACAACAGCCAATATTACCGGCGGTAATATATTAACTGGTGGATTGATTTCCTCAAGTGGTAATATTACCGGCGGTAATATCAACGGCACAATCACCGGTACAATCGCCACAACCAATGCCAGCTTGAGTGGTAATCTTATTGCCAATAGCATGCTGGGTAATGTTATCTCAGTAACTGCAAACATCTCAGGTGGCAACATCTCAACCAGTGGACTATTATCAGTTACTGGTAATGTAACCGCCAATAATGGCATGTTTACTAACATCGTGAATACAGTCAGCTTTACAGGTACATCGGTGAGTGTAACTGGTAATGTAACCGCCAACAATGTTTTAGCCACTACTATCGTCAATGCAGCCAGCTTTACAGGTACATCGGTGAGTGTAACTGGTAATGTAACCGCCAACAATGTTTTAGCCACTACTATCGTCAATGCAGCCAGCTTTACAGGTACATCGGTGA